>Ga0214921_10004306_pt1 | contig 21032 bp, 17 predicted proteins | sample LL1505_MetaG_FD_177992 | JGI IMG/M metagenome (GOLD analysis project Ga0214921, IMG submission 177992) | Freshwater microbial communities from Lake Lanier, Atlanta, Georgia, United States - LL-1505 | ecosystem: Environmental > Aquatic > Freshwater > Lake | place: USA: Georgia | collected...
AACCATCAAGATTGACCGTAACGCGGTGCTGGCGTTGAAAGATCGCAATGGTCAGTCCGTACCCAGTGGCACTTTGGATGTAGTTGCTGGCCAAACACTATTTTTTAAAGTTCAATTCAATTTTCTTGCAAACAGTCGGCAGCCGGGTCCATTTGTCGTACGCTTCACCCAAGCCAGTGCACCTGGCATCCGCCCAGCAAATAACTCGACCACAGGAGTAAACTATGGCGGTTGGGGTCCGGGAACGAATTCACAACCCATCACATTTGCCTTTGATATTCCACAGACACTGAGAGGTAAAAGCGGATACATTATGATTCAACTCAATGATGGCGCCACCGCTACTCACGCATTGCAGGTTTCACTGCGGATTCGCTAAGGCCCGCACTTCGTGCACTCAGGCTTTATCAAGCAAGCATCTTAGATTAAGACTAAGATGCTGATGTCAAATTCACAACCTAACGAAGTGATGTGGCCATTGTGAACTGACTTCATGGGGCTCATCTAGCAAAGAAGATCCTCGTAGAAGGCGCCGAATTCCATGGAAGGATGACATATTTGAAATTCCAAAACCCATCGTTCTGGAGATGGTGTGAATTCCAATTGACCAATTCCCTGCTTGGTATATTTGAAGTGTGAGAATTCAGAAAGTCGGTGACCTTTGACATACGAAGGGTGAAGGAGGTAACCCATTTGTGAAACAAGTTTGTTCGCGTATTCGTAGATATTTTCGCCAGATGGTGAATTGTTTCTCCAGTGTTCTCTGACGTTGTTAAAAAGCGTTTTCACATCCTGCGAAATTTTGATGAACGCAGAATTCTCGCCAATCACGAATGTTTCGCCGCAGTCGCCTTCAATGTTGCCCCATACCGGGCCGACATCAATATAAAAAATATCTTCGGATTTCAGAATGACGTTTTCTCGATATGCATCGTCAAAACCCAGGACAGTTGAAGCTCCAAACCGAATGTGTGTCTTATGCCAAAACTTTTTCACGCCTTGGCTAGCAAAATACTGATTCGCCAGTTTGATCGCTTCTTGTTCGGTCATGCCGGGCTTGATCAATTCCTTGATTTCGCGAACGGCCTTCCAGGTTAAATCTCGAGCGTTTCCGGTCATACCGGTGATGGCGTCAGAACGGATCATTTCTAGGTTCGATTTGTTATCCATTTGATTATACCTTTCGAGCTAGAACAGCGCCTGCGCAGGTCGAAATGATCAGTGTCTTTAAAAACTAATTCCCAAATAAAACCACATTGCTGAAACAGAAGGGTCAAGGTTTTTCCCTTGCTTGAGCTTACTCTCCCGCCTGTCATTGTGGCCGTCTTTATAGGAGATTTCTTGCACAAGCTTGTTTTCCAGAGTTTTCAATGGATGGTAGTATCCCACCCAATCAATTCCTACGGTTATATAGCTCCACTGCCATTGATTGCCCAGAAATACTTGTATGCCGTAATCCGTGGCTGTGATGTGATTTTTGATCCCGGTGATATTTTCATCAGAGGACTTTTCAATCGCAGAGTCAAAGACACTCATCAAAAAATCGGTTAGAAATCCTGTTTCTTCCCTGCGTTTATTGATTCCCATGGAGATGTTGAAGCTATTTCCTAAAAACGATCGAACCATGACGGCTTGGTTGATTTCAGAAGATGAAACAAAATTAGAGGTCACACTTGTCGAATACTCCAAGACATAATCAGGTTTTAGAAAATATCCAAACCTAAGCCCAGCCCCTATACCATTGGTCAAACCAATGCCTGGCGTTAAATAAAAAGTTTGTTCTTTGCGCACAGCTCTACTGTCGTCTTGAGATTGCCCCTCCGCTTGAGCTCCACTTGCAAAACAAGCTTCTGATTCGTAGACAAAGATCGCTAACAAAATCGCCGTAAGGGTCTTCAATTGTTTCATAGAATAAACTTTCGTCGAGATAATTTGGTTCGATGGAAAAAGGCTAGATCCGCCCTAATTACGACCCGCTGAGTGTCCAGTAGTTCTTAATTTTTCACTGTGACCGGCCGTGACGTCAATCTAATAACATTATGCCCCCGCCCTGGGCTACTGAGTTAATAGAAAAGGGGACCCTGCAGGATCCCCTTGATGAAGCGGCTTAAACCTAAACCAAATGCAATCTTCTTTACTGCTGCTGTTGTTGCATCACCGTACAGCCAGGACTTGGCAGAAAGTTATACTTACAGTCTTTGTTTATAAGACATTGCCACCAGCCCAAAGTTTCACACTGCGTGACGGGAGCTGGAGTTACACCAGTCGTCGGACTTGGATAACCCGTAGTTGGAGCTGGGTAACCTGTGGTCGGGGCTGGGTACCCCGTAGTCGGAGATCCCGTTCCGCCCGAGTTAATACAGCTTGTTCCATTCCAAGCACAACCAGCGACAAGAGCACAGTTGGCTTGACTGTAGTTTTGACAAGAAACCGAGGTCGACTGGACCGGTAGTTTCTGACAAATGTTCGTCGTCGTATTCCATTGACACGAGACTGGACAGTTGTTGGAGCTAGTAAATTTTGAGCAGTAAGAGGACGTACCTGAGCATAAAGTTCCGGTCCATTCACAATTGCTCACGTTTGTGCATGATGCACTGTCATATTTTTGCTCACACAAAGCATCATTGTTCACAGCAGGGCCATTGTTAGCTTTTTTTGTCGGCTGACAGCTGGCAATGGCAAGAACAGTAGCTGCTGTTAAAAATAAACGCGTCACAACGCGCCATGATAAAACACCCCCAAGAATACCTGCGTTTGGCATACGATTCATTTCTGAGCCCCCTTCCCTGAGTGATGCTTCCGAATATATACTTCTATGTGCGAATTCAAACTTCTGCCGCTCTGCCGCCAAAAAAATCATTGCCTTTGTTATCAACGATCACAAAAGCAGGGAAATCCTTGACCTCGATTTTCCAGATAGCTTCCATTCCTAGCTCTTTAAATTCTAGCTGTTCTACCTTGGTGATGCAATCCCGCCCAAGACGGGCTGCTGGGCCACCAATACTCCCTAAATAGAAGCCACCGTGCTTCTTGCAGGCTTCAGTGACTTCTTTGCCACGATTGCCTTTGCCTAGCATGACCAGAGACCCCCCATCCGCCTGGAAACGGGCTACGTAGGTGTCCATCCTCTGAGACGTCGTCGGACCAAAGCTTCCAGACGGGTGACCCTCTGGAGTCTTTGCTGGGCCGGCATAATAGACGGGGAACTGCTTAAAATACTCGGGCATAGGCTGCCCAGACTCAAGCATCTGTAGAATCTTTGCGTGTGCAATGTCTCGAGCCACAATCAGGGGCCCGTTCAGCATGATGCGGGTGGCCACCGGTAATTTATCAAGAATCCCGAGCAACTCCTTCATGGGTCGATTGAGATCAATCGAGACCGCGTTGTTTTTAGCGTCGACCGCGTGAGGGAGAAACTGAGCCGGCTGGGTCTCTAATTGTTCTAGGAAGGCCCCATCCTTGGTAATTTTCGCTTTGATCTGACGATCCGCTGAGCATGACACGCCGATGCCAATCGGACAGGAAGCCCCATGTCTTGGCAGCCTGATGACGCGCACATCGTGAGCGAAGTACTTACCTCCAAACTGTGCGCCAATTTTTGTCTCGCGCGCCCAGCGCTCCACTAGTTGCTCAGTTTCAACATCTCTAAACGCGCGCCCGCCAGCATTACCAGAAGTTGGCAGCCCATCATAATAGCCACAAGAGGCAAGCTTCACGGTTTTAAGATTCATTTCCGCTGAAGTGCCGCCTATCACGATGGCAAGATGGTACGGAGGACAAGCCGCGGTACCTAACCCACCAATGGCCTCTTTGATGAAGGCCTCCATGGACTTCGGATTAAGCACAGACTTTGATTTTTGAAAAATATAGCTCTTATTAGCACTGCCGCCGCCCTTAGCGATAAACAAAAACTCATACTTAGAACCTGGCTGCGCATAAATATCAATTTGGGCGGGAAGATTGTTTCCCGTGTTTTTCTCTTCATACATAGAGAGCGGCGCAAGCTGCGAATACCTTAAATTGCGACGGCGGTAAGCGTCATAGATCCCCTGACTCAGCGGAACTTCATCGTTCACACCAGTGTAAACGTCCTCGCCTTTTTTACCCATGACAATAGCTGTGCCTGTATCCTGGCAGGATGGGAAAATTCGCTCAGCTGCAATCACCGCGTTTTTAAGAAGCTCTGTTGCCACAAAACGGTCATTTTCTGACGCTTCGGGATCTTTAAGAATACGCGATAATTTTTCTAAATGGCTTGTTCTTAACAAATGCGACACATCATCAAATGCGACGTCCGCCAATTTTGCAATCGTTTCGGGGCTAACCGACAGAATCTCACGCCCCCCAACTTTTTCGATCTTAATTCCATCCTTAGAAATGAGACGATAATTTGTATTGTCTTCTGATTTTTCAAAAATCGGCTGATACGAGAAAGTCATGATTCACAGTTCCTTATCTCAAATCGAAAGTTCTTCCACTGCACATTTAAAGCCAAATCTATAGAGCCTTAAACACCACCATACCCACGATGATCACCATCAGCAATGTTGGCACCTCATTTGCAAACCGCAATGTGCGGCTTTGCGGCAAAGTTGCAGGATCTAACGCAGCACGCCTTGAAATCCTGCCTGCCACCTGTGTGGATCCAATAAGAAAAACCACGCATAAAAGCTTCACATGCATCCAAGCAGCGTGAAGCATCTCTGGCATCAAATAGATCATGACACCTCCAGCCACCGCCGCGACCAACATGGCTGGCACTGTGATGTATCGATACAATCGGTATTCCATCAGACTTAACAGTTCGTGAATCTCTCGTGACGCAACGCCACGCTCACGATGATAGATAAGCAACCGATAAAGATACAAGATCCCGGCCATCCAGCTAATGACGGCTACAATGTGCAACCACTTCATCCACAGATACATAGTTAGTTCGCCACAAAGTTTACGATTTTACCCGGCACGTAGATCTCTTTACGCACCGTTTTACCTTCGATATTTCTTTGAACTGCTTCAAGAGCGCGCGCAGCAGTCAAAACCTCCGCCTGAGAAGCGCTCTTACTTACCTCGAGAGTTCCACGAAGCTTACCGTTGACCTGGACAGAAACCGTTAACGAATCATCCACAACGAGAGCCGCATCAAAGGTAGGCCAAGGCTGGTATGCTAAAGTATTGCTGTGACCCGCACGGTTCCACAACTCTTCTGCAATGTGCGGAGCAAAAGGGCTGAGTAACAAGACAAAATTTTCGCAGACACTTTTACTCACGTGTGGCTCTTTGTAGGCCAAATTTACAAATTCCATCATTGCCGAAATGGCTGTGTTGTAGCTCATCGATTCGATGTCTTCTGTGACTTTTTTGATGGTCTTATGAAGAGCCTTATGAAGCTCCGGTGACACCGGCTCATTTGAAACTTTTAGCGCACCTGTCTCTGCAACAAAAAGACGCCAAACGCGGGCTAGAAAACGATGGCATCCTACGATACCAGCCGTCTGCCAAGGCTTCGTTTGCGTGAGCGGACCCATGAACATTTCATAAAGTCGCAAGGAGTCGGCGCCGTATTCCTTCACCACATGATCTGGATTGACAACATTGCCGCGAGACTTCGACATCTTCTCGCCATTCTCGCCGAGGATCATGCCTTGGTTCACTAACTTGTGAAACGGCTCCTTCGTAGAGAGCACACCGCAGTCATAGAGCACCTTGTGCCAAAATCTTGCGTACAACAAATGCAACACTGCGTGCTCTGCGCCACCCACATATAAGTCGACCGGCATCCAGTAGTCTTGCTTGGCCTTACTAAAAGGCTCCTTGTCATTTTTTGGATCAACAAAACGCAAATAGTACCAGCACGAACCTGCCCATTGCGGCATGGTGTTAGTCTCTCTCTGAAAATTTTTACCGTCCCGAGAGACTGAGAGCCAATCTTTTGCCTTGATAAGGGGTGATTCAGGAGTTCCGCTCGGTTTAAAATCTTCCAACTCTGGAAGTTTCACAGGCAGCTCGCTCACATCCACCGCGCGAATGTTTCCGTCTTTATCATGGAGAACTGGAAATGGCTCACCCCAATAGCGCTGACGACTAAAGAGCCAGTCGCGCAGCTTGTAGGTGATTTTTTTGCGCCCAAGGCGTTTTTCATCTAGCCAGTTGATCATGGCCGCAATGGCGTCGCTTTTGTTTTTTCCGTTAAGAAAACCAGAATTCACCAGGTTGCCATCACCGGTATGAGCCTTAACAGTAATTTCTGGCTCGTCTCCTCCGGTAAGAACGCGCTTAATAGGAATTTCAAATTTAGTCGCAAACTCGTGATCTCTCTCGTCGTGCCCTGGAACTGCCATAATCGCACCTAGGCCGTATGACATTAGGACGTAGTCCGCCACCCAAATTTGAACTTTTTCACCGTTCACTGGATTTATAGCGAAAGCACCCGTGAAAACACCCGTTTTTTCTTTTGTCTGGGCAGAGCGATCAAGATCGCTGCGGTTTTTAGCCACACCGACGTAATCGGCCACCGCTGATTTTTGCTTTGTAGTGGTAATGACATCTACGAGAGGATGCTCCGGCGCCAAAACACAGAAAGTGACTCCAAACAACGTATCAGGTCGTGTGGTGAAAACTTCAAAAGATGCGCTGCCATGCCCATCCACTGCAAACTTCACCTCAGCACCCTCAGATTTTCCAATCCAGTTGCGCTGCATATCCTTAATTGATTCAGGCCAGTCCACCAGCGCCAAGTCGTCGATCAATCGATCCGCGTACTCAGTGATCTTCAAGACCCATTGCCGCAGTGGCCGTCGTTCCACGGGGTGATTACCGCGCTCAGACTTTCCATCGATCACTTCTTCATTCGCCAAAACAGTGCCTAGGGCAGGACACCAGTTCACAGGCTCAAAGCTCTGATACGCCAAGCCGCGTTCAAATAGCTTCATGAAAATCCATTGGGTCCATTTATAGTAACCAGGATCCGTCGTATCGACTTCGCCGTCCCAATCATAACTAAACCCGAGCATCTGAAGCTGTTCACGGAAACGCTTAATGTTTTTTGCCGTTGTCACTGCTGGATGAGTGCCAGTTTGAATCGCATACTGTTCAGCCGGTAGACCAAACGCATCCCACCCCATTGGATGCAGTACGTTAAACCCCCGCATACGTTTATAGCGTGAAGTGATATCCGTGGCAGTGTAGCCCTCAGGATGGCCCACATGCAAACCGTCGCCTGAAGGATATGGAAACATGTCGAGAGCGTAATATTTTGGTTTAGACTTGTCTGGCTCTGGGGTTTTGAATGTTTTTTTGCTCACCCAGTATTGCTGCCATTTTCTCTCTATGTCTGCTGGAGTGTAATCATGCTTCGTATCGTTCGTTGTACTCATGCTGGTTCAGCCTTTTAGAAAGTTGGGCGTTCCTGGTTAAGATTGCGCGATCTTGATGGACGACGCTCGATGAAACTTAACTTTATCGCCATAGCCGATCTGCGTTATGCCATGATTGCCGTCCGCCGCCAGAATCGCCTTCTCGCATCGGTTTTCAATCAAAAGTGTTTTATCGTCCGGATTAAAAAAGCCATTGACCAAATAAAAGTTCCGCCCCGGAGCTCGAATCAACTCTCTGACGACAAATTGAAACGTTTTATCGGTGCGCGTCATGACCACTCCGCCGGCAGCATAGATTCCAGCAGTGCTCCCTAAAGCCGTGCTAACCCATAGCCCAGAGCTTTTGTGAACCTCTTCTCGGTCTCCTAGATTAATCCGATACCGCGTTGTGGCAGCCGGATTAGAGTTTGAATATAAAAAATCATTCAGTGCCGGCGGCGTAAAACGCGTCGCACTTCCGTCCGCCGGGATTATCTCGGCCTTCAGTCGACTCGCCTCGGTAACCCTGAAGGAGTTCTCCTTGGCAGAATTAACAACATCAGGAATTCTGTCCACTCCACCAGCGCAAAGATAACCCAAACTGGTACCCGATGAACGAATACCTACAAGTGTGATTTTATCCGTTTGCACACGATGACTGGCGGCCAAAAGTGTCCCATCGCCGCCGACAGTCATCATCACCGCCGTGTCAGCATCAGGATTCCAATTTTCCTGGTCGACACTGACCTCTCGAAATGAAACGCCTTGTTTAGTTAGAGCTTCGCGAGTTTTCTCAACAGACTGTTGATGCTCCGTATGCGCTAACTTAATGCGCTTGTAATCAGACTCGGGCAAAGCGCCTTTTTGGAATTGTGTTTGGTACCAATCACCATGCCAATCCCAACCTGACGTTTTGGTCACGAGGAGTACTTGCGCCATCTTAAATATTATCCCCCAACATCTTCGCCGGAAGCCTCAGAACGCGAGCGACCAAGGCTAAGGTAGTCCGGATTTTCCCAAATCTTCCCTTTATCCTCGAGCTCCTTACGTAATGATTTTTCGTAAGATGTCATAAGCGCATAGCCAGCACTTGATGCGGCTGTCTGCGCCAATTCTTTTTGCTTTTTGTCGTCAATCTTAGCGTCGTCAACTTCCTGGCGTGACTTCAGCTTAAGAATCACTTTGTTGCCGCGAACATCGTAGACCTTATCAGCCACGTCGCCAACCTTAGTCAGACGCACAACGGCGTCAACCAAGGCTTGATCACCATCTACCTTTGGCAGACTCTGAGCACCAGCAGCCACAGGCCCCGTGGACTCCCATTTTGCACCAAGCGCTTTAAGCTCAGCATCAACTGACTTGCCCGCCTTAAGACTCGCCAAAACAGCGTCTGCTTTCTGCTGGAGAATCGCAGGCGCACGTTCCTCTTCGATCAACTTCTTAGCAATATCATTCGTTGCTTGCTCCAAGGTTACCGTCTTAGCAGACTGTTTTTCCTCGGCTTTAATGACATGAAATCCAAATGGAGACTCCACGATCCCGCTCATTTGACCCGGGTTCAGTGCGAAGGCTGCCTCCGAGAACTCCTTCACCATATCCTCACGTCCGAAGAAACCTAGATCTCCACCTGATTTTTTTCCGGAAGATTCATCGGTCAGACTGGATGCAAGTTTTGCAAAGTCAGCACCTGGCGCTTTCACTTGTTTCAAAACATCTTCGGCGCGTTTTTTGGCATCCGCTTTGGTGCGAAGCGCGCCAGAGCCAGAGGCATTTCGAGCCCCACTGAAACTCACCAGAATGTGGCGAGCCTTCATGCGTTCCTTCGTGTTGTAATCTGATCCATGACTTTCGTAATACGTTTTGACCTTGGCTTTGCCGCTATCATTCAGAAACTTCGTCACATCTTCAGCCGTCACCACAACCTTAGCCATCGATGGCTCGATTTTCACGTAATCAGCTTCAATTTTCGTCTCTGACAACTTGTAATCAAGTGCAGATGCACGTTTTGAAACATAGACTGCCCCAGTCACAAACTGACGAAACTGCTGAACCGTCATACTTCGTCGAATTTCTTCTGTGAATGTCGACTCGGTATAACCCTGATTTCGAAGGTAATTAGAAAAGGCTTCGCTACTGAATTTTCCGCCTTCATCTTGGAACGCTTTAGCGTCCTTCAACATGCGGACAACATCGTCTTCCTGTGCCTCTATCCCAGCCTTAAGAGCCGCTTGATACATTACCCGCTCATCGACTAATTGCCGCATGACGTAGCGAGGAATCTCTCCTTGTAACGACGCAAAACCCTCTTGATATTGAGCCTGAAGACGCTCGCTCATATTCCGATAAGCGCGCTGAAATTCTGCAGCCGTAATTTTATCGCCTGCCACTTTCGCAGCACTTCCTGACGGGAGAACACTACCGTCGCGCGGCGAACAAATACCAAAAAACGTCATCGCCACAACCGAAAGCCCGAGCAACACATATGCGCCCGAGTTCCTGAATAACTTTTGACGATCCATATCCGCAAAAACTTTGTCTTTCCAACGCAACATGCAGCTTGGTCTCCCTGACTAAATATTCTTGTAACGGTCACTGTAACAACTACTGTAGCCATTACTGAAAACTATCAAAAAACTGAATAAGCCGTCCGATAGACGCCCCGAACCACTCGTCGAGATCATCTACCCAGCCATCAAAAATGCCTGATTTTGCGGGGGATTGTCTAACATATTATGCGAGCTGTCTTCGATTGATTAATATTTGAACAAATTTTTGTGTAAAATCCGCCAAAACCATTTGGGAAAACCTGTTGCGCACCAGGCTGCATTGATGTTTAATTTTTTTCGAGATTAATAATGAAAAGCGCATTTAGCGTTTGGAATTCATGGACATAGTCCTACGGGCTTTTTGTTATTTCGCTATTATTCCGAAACCTTACGGAGGCTACTTATGATTTTTGATTGGTTAGCTGGACTGTTTTCTAACGATCTTGCCATCGACCTTGGTACAGCAAACACCCTCGTTTACGTCAAAGGCATCGGAATCGTGACAAATGAGCCATCAGTCGTAGCGGTACAACGCGATTCACGCGGTGGCAAAAAAATCCTCGCCGTAGGTAAAGAAGCAAAAGAAATGCTTGGACGAACACCAGGCTCCATCGTCGCTATTCGCCCGATGAAAGACGGTGTGATCGCAGACTTCGAAGTCACCGAAGCCATGCTTCGTTACTTCATCGAACGAGCGCATAACCGCCGTACAATGGTGAAGCCTCGTATCATTATTTGCGTTCCTTACGGCATAACCGAAGTCGAAAAACGCGCTGTCCGTGAATCTGCAGAATCTGCTGGAGCACGCGAAGTTTATCTGATCGAGGAACCGATGGCGGCTGCGATTGGAGCAGGCTTACCAATTACCGAACCAAGCGGCAGCATGATTGTGGATATTGGCGGCGGAACAACAGAAGTTGCCGTGATCTCACTTGCAGGAATTGTTTACTCCAAGTCTGTTCGCGTTGGCGGCGACAAAATGGACGAAGCCATCGTGAATTATCTAAAGCGCAAATACCAACTATTGATCGGCGAAAGAACAGCTGAGCAGATTAAGATTACCATTGGAACCGCGTACCCAGATGAAAATGTAAAAACGATGGCTGTTAAAGGCCGTGACCTTGTAGCCGGCATTCCAAAAACCATCGAAGTGAATAGCGAAGAAGTTCGTGAAGCCATCATGGAGCCCGTCAATACAATCGTGGAAGCGGTTCGTGTTGCACTTGAGAAAACCCCCCCTGAGCTTGCCGCTGACATCGTCGACAAAGGCATTATGTTGGCAGGTGGTGGCGCCTTGATCCAGAACCTCGACATTCTTCTTCGTGAAGAAACAGGCCTTCCGATCATGATCGCAGACGATCCTCTATGTGCTGTTGTTCTTGGCTCCGGAAAAGCGCTCGATCAAATCGACATTCTCAGCCAGGTCACAGTTCAGGGATAATACGCGCGGACTGCAATGACGTTACGAGTCGCAGATCAACCGCTTCAGAATGAACGGCACATGAACGGGTCGAGGCTGAATAATCGCTTCGGCCCGTTTTTTCGCTACCGATCTCAAAGCCTTCGCAAATCAAGTTCAATAAGGAAAGGTCTTAAAGCATGATACAAAAACGAATGCGGTTTTGGTTGCTGCTTTCTGGCGTCTTTATAGCACCTCTGATGTTTTTCTCGACGCAGCTCACCCCTTGGGGAGAGGGCAGCGGCTCAAGAACCGCAACACTCGTGCAAGATCTCTCCTACCCATTTGCATGGGTCTGGCATGAACTATCCTCAGGCCTTGATACGGCTTGGCAGAGATATGTGAGTTTATCGGGCAAGGCCCGTGAGAATGAACGTTTACGCAGCGAGGTGACTGCTTTAAAAGCTAGAACCTTGGACTACGAGGAACGCATCAACGAGGTAAATCGCCTCAGATCGTTGGCTGGCTTTACACAAACACTGCAAGACAAGTTTTTGGCCGCTGAAATCTTGACAGGCCAGCAGTCGCTACCATTTCGAACCATCAGAATTTCTCGCGGAAGCACAGATGGCGTCAAAGTTGGAATGCCTGTCATCGCGGCGAACGGTGCCGTAGGTAGAATTATTCGATCCGGATTAACGTTCGCCGATGTCCAACTACTTGTGGACTACGATTCGAATATCGATGTTCTTGTGCAACGCAACCGCATCCGCGGCGTCTTGGGTGGCTACGCAAATGAGAGCTGCCGGCTTCACCTGCAACGCAGCACAGAGGTTCGGATCGGCGACACGCTTGTGACTTCCGGCATTGTCGGCAGCTTTCCCAAGGGAATTCCGGTCGGCAAAGTCGTAAGAATCAGCTTCGAAACAGATAACGTCAGCCAGGTTATCTATGTAGAGCCCTGGATAGATCACAGGCGCTTGGACGAAGTGATTGTGCTACTGCGGGACGATCCTGAGCTTGGACGCATTGCGGAAGCTGGAGGCGGCGACTGGCTTGATAAATCGATGAACCCTTCTTCAGGTGGATGACCTGAGAGTGAAAAAATCTTGCTCGATAGAACAATCAGGACACTTAAACTGTGAATATTGAATTTGCATTGGAAACACCAAATTTCGGCACTGCTGATGATCAGCGGCGACGCTGGTGGCCCATGCGACCAAATTGCGGTGTATTGTGGGCCGACATTATGTGGCTACTCGTCGTGGGAGCCATAGACACTCATATTTTACCATCCCTTACAGACGGGATATTACCATTCAATCTTATGACACCTTGGCTCGTGGTCACTTTTATCGTGTCTCCATCTTCGGTGGCATTCATCATGCTGCTGATTGGATCGCTGATATTAGAGACTAGTTCTGGAGCACCAAGAGGCCTATACATGACTGCCTATTGGGTTATCTTCGCTGTACTTACGTTATCGCGAAAAACGCTTTCTTGGCGACACGCTGTGCCCTGGCTCGTTACATTCTTTTTTTCGTCGTTCTTTGTGTCAAACTTCGAAACGCTGCTGATTTTCTTACGGCAAGATCCTGCTCAGTTAGATTTCTTTCATTTTGCAAAACAAACTATTCGCGTCTCACTAAGCGTGATCGTGGGTATGACATTCGCTCAACCCTGGATGTCGAGATTTAAGGGGGCGTCGCAGTCCTCATGAAAAAAATGTTCCGCTCCCCACATCTACTAATTGAGAGCCGATTTTTCATCGCGAGCGTTATCGTCGTAGGCGCAGCATTAGTTCTTTGGCTACGCGTATGGCATCTTCAAGTTTATCGTGGCGATTACTACCGCCGCGTCTCAGAAAACAATCGGATTAGAAAAATAGACATCCCAGCACCGCGAGGAGTTCTTTTCGACTCTCAAGGTAAGATCATACTCGGCAATACGCCGAGCTCGGACCTTATTGTGATCCCGCAATACATGAAAGATAAAGACAAAACATTTGACGTGTTGTCTCGGCTACTTCATCAACCAAGGGATATTTACGAGCGAAAGTTCAAGCAAGCGAAGTCCCAACCTCGATTCATGCCAATCACGATGCAACGCAACTTAACGCAGCATGAAGTCTCCATTATTGAGGGCAATCGGCTATTCCTTCCAGGCGTTGAGGTTCGAACAAGTGCTCGGCGCGAATACAACTCTGATATATCACCGCACATGCTGGGATATCTTGGCGAAATCAACCCAACCATACTGGACGAATTAAATTCAAAAAACAGAACGAATCCTTATTCCATCGGCGATCTTGTTGGCAAACAAGGACTGGAAGCTCGCTTAGAACCCCACATCCGCGGCCGCCGCGGCTACAAGATCATTCAGGTGGATGCCTTCGGGCGCGCCTCAAACCCAAACAAGCAGGACTGGCAACTCCCCATGGTGGCAGCCCAAGCAGGGGCCAATGTTGAATTAACTTTGGATCTGGATCTGCAAAAATCTGTGACTCGGGCATTTAGTGGCAAAAATGGCGCCGTCATCGTGATGGACCCACGCAATGGGGCGATCTTGGCCATGACCAGCCAACCGAGCTGGGATCCCTACATGTATCAGAAGGGAATGACCACTGAGGAATTCCGTGCTCTCACACTAGACCCCCTCCATCCTTTTATGGATAAAACGACAGGTGGTGAATATCCGCCAGGCTCAACTTACAAAGCTGTGGTCGCACTTGCTGCATTGCAAGAGGGCGTCGTGAATGCGAACAATACTTTTTACTGCAATGGTTCATTTTCGCTCGGCAATCAAACTTTTGGCTGTCACAAAAAAGAAGGACATGGCTACGTTAATCTTAGACAAGCCTTGATGCAATCATGCGACGTCTACTTTTATCACATCGGTATCGATTTGGGAGTTGATCGAATTGCCAAATATGCGCGAGCTTTAGGTCTCGGCTCAAAGCTCGGTCTGAACCTCAATATGGAACGACCAGGACTTGTACCCACAAGCGCTTGGAAGCTCGCGACGCACAAGGAACCCTGGGCTACGGGAGAAACGCCACCTATTGCTATCGGTCAAGGCTACAACTTGACCACACCGCTACAGATGGCCAGTCTGTACGCGACGATTGCCAATCAGGGGCACATTTGGAAACCTTTTTTGATCAAAAGAATTTCCAGCCCCTTTGGACAAGTCCTGGAAGAACGCCAGCCTGAGCTGATACGAACAACAGATGCTATTTCTCCAGAGAACTACGCTCTGGTGCGTAAAGGCCTCGAGGCCGTGGTAATGGACGAGGAGGGGACCGGTAAAAAAGCCCGTGTTGAAGGCATTTCTGTCGCAGGAAAAACCGGTTCTGTGCAGGTTGTAAACCTGAAGAAAAACAAAAACCAATCCGATGTCTCGATCTTATGGAAAGAACACGCCATGTTTGCCAGCTTCGCTCCCTCTGATAATCCTGAAGTGGTGGTTGCGGTCGTGAGCGAGCACGATGACAAGGGCGGCGGAGGTGCCTCCGCAGCTCCTGTTGCTGGCGAGATTCTGAATACATATTTCCAGCTCAAGAAAAGTCGCGCAGGTCTTGCCATTGGCGCTGCAGAATCAACACCAACAGCTAAGACGCAGGATGACCAAAAGGCGCAGACGCTTGGCAAAAGACCAGATGGCGCTGCCCAGACAAAGAAGCCGGAAGGAGCCTCCTATGAGTGATCCCAAGGAACAATTAAACCAAACTGTCATGGGCCACGAACCCGTGCTTTTGGTTCCGGGCCAAGAAATTAAGGAACCACGACTCATGTGGTCCAAAGTCATCATGTTCGTCATGGTTGCACTACTGGTCATGGGCATGACCAATTTGTATAGCGCAGCAATGGGGACAGGCTTGTTTTGGTCGCAGCTCAAAAACCTCGTTATTGCACTATCAGTGTTTTTTGTTTGCGGTTGGCTCATACCACCGCGACATTATAACACCTACGCTTACTGGCTCTTTGGCGGAGTCTGTATGTTGCTAATATTGGTTGATATTATGGGCGGTATCGCGATGGGTGCTCAGCGTTGGCTGAAAATAGGGCCTATTGTATTTCAACCATCAGAGCTAGCTAAAATTTCGGTCGCTATGGTCGTTGCAAAATACTTTCACACGTCGAGACTAGCGCGTCCTTACACTCTTCAAGACCTATTTCCATTGGCCGCAATTGTCGGAGTTGCCTTCGTTTTAATTTTCGCCCAGCCCGACTTCGGAACCGCAGGTGTTTGTGCACTGATTGCCGCTTGTCAGCTTGGTTTTATCCGGATTAACAAAAAAAGCCTCGGCATTGTCGCCGCAGCTGGCCTAATGTTGGTGATCATCGCTTGGTTCTTCATCTTGCATGACTACCAAAAACTCCGTGTACTAAACTTGATTAATCCAGATATGGACCGCAGTGGAACCGGTTACAACGCTCTACAGAGTTTTATCGCAATCGGCAGCGGAAAATTTTGGGGCAAAGGCTTCTTGCAGGGAACGCAGACACAGCTTCAGTTCCTACCGGCAAGACATACTGACTTTATATTTGCCGTCTTCGCTGAAGAACATGGATTCTTTGGCGCCACTCTCTTATTTGGATTGTTTGTAACCTTAGTCTATATGGGGCTAGCCATTGCCAAGCAAGGCAAAGATATCTTCTCCTCCCTGCTGGCCGTGGGCATGACCGGAATCATATTCGTTTCTTTTATGATCAATACGTCCATGGTTCTTGGTCTATTCCCCGTGGTAGGAGTTCCCCTGCCCTTTTTCTCGTATGGCGGAACTGCTCTGATCATGTTCTGTGCTAGTTTAGGAATTCTCGTGGGCATTGAGCGCGATAGTCTGGATCTGTTTCGCAAGACATCGTTCTTCAGCATTGGTTCAAATAGCCCGACGAAAAGTTAGTATATCTGCAAGATCTCTCGAGAAGGTTAAAGAATGCGCGTCTGGTATCGAAGGTTTGCCTGGTTGATTGCAGCTTATGCATTTCAGCGCATACTTTTTATATACTTCAACTATCGCCACCTACAAACCGTGCAACTTTCCACTCTTCTACTCGCCATTGCCGATGGGATTCGATTTGATCTTTGTATTATAGCCACCGTGAACATCCCTATTCTCGCGTTACACGTCACGACGCAGCTACCAGTTTTCAGAAATGCGAAACAGGGCAGCTCTTCGCCTACGTGGATGGATCACAGCGTTAGCGTTCTGTTTTTGCTAGCCAATATCCCTTTAATAGGGAGCGGGATTATCGATAGTCGATTATTTGGGTTCACGGGACGTCGGATGTCGCCAGACTTTCTTGCCATCGCTGGCGACATACAATCGCAAGGTGCGAGCGTATTATTTCAGTACTGGTATTTAACTTTAATCGGTCTAGTCGCTGTGGGGATCTTCGCCAAACTTACTTGGCAAGTCGCAGCCGATGGCCAGCCCACTGCCCATTTGCGCCGTAAAAATACAAAATTGCTTGGTTTAGCTCTGGTGGGCTTAGTTTTGATTCGAGGTGGATGGCAAACAAAACCGCTAGCACCCGCCCATGCTTATGGTTACCAACCTGCGGCATTAGCCAATATGGTCCTCAATACGGGAATGACTGTGCTGCGTTCGCCGCCAACAGAAACTATCAAGCCTTTAACAGACTTCCCCAACATGCAAGTCGTTCGAAACGCACTAGCTCCGGCTGGAACGCTCACTCCGGGCAAAGTTTTCGCGCGTGGTAAAAACGTCGTTGTATTGGTTATCGAAAGTCTTGCCACAGAATATACTGGTCACTTCAACGCCGGAAAGGGCTACACACCGTTTATTGATGATTTGGCGAAACGATCCGTAAGCTTTCAACACTCATTTGCCAATGGGCGCCGCAGCATCGACGCAATGCCTGCTATTTTTGCTGGGATTCCCGCATGGCGAGAACAGCCTTTTATAACGTCACAATTCGCCACGAATGAGATACATCCGCTGCCACGAGAGCTCAAGAACATTGGCTATAGCAGCATGTTTTTTCACGGCGCTGCAAACGGTAGCATGCATTTTGATATCTTTTCGCAGATCGCAGGCTTTGATGAATACATCGGACGCGACCAATACCCAGACTCCGCTGACGACGATGGGCAGTGGGGAATATTTGACGAGCCTTTTTTGCAATTTGCAGCACAAAAGCTATCTGCGTCACAAAAGCCTTTTTTCGCTGGCATTTTCACACTTTCCTCTCACAATCCATTTAAAATCCCAGAGAAGTACTCAGGAAAATTCCCGAAGGGCACGTTGCCCATCCATGAATCGATCGGATATGCAGATTATGCCCTCTCAAAATTTTTTGAAACTGCCTCCAAGCAATCTTGGTATAACGATACGATTTTCGTGATCACAGGCGATCACACATCGTTATCCGACAATGCAAAGTACAACAATATGCCCGGAAGATTCATGGTTCCCATCATATTTTTTGACCCTACCGGATCACTGCAGAAAATTCCCGCAGCAAAAATCGCTACGCACGCAGATATCGCACCGACCGTCTTTGACCTGATGGGATTCAGAACCGATGCGCCTGGGCTATTTGGCGGTCCTGTTTTCAACCCGAACTGGGATGGGCGCTTTATCCAGCACGAGTACGACACCTGGTATTATTACGACGGCAACGTGCAGATTAAAATGGATCCAGAAGGTGGTATTTCCAGGTTTGCCCCCGGTGACTTCTCTTGGAAGTTTCCGGTCGGCGCTTCAAGTGCCGAAGATGACAAAACCCGGCAGCTTAAAGCGGCCAGGCAGTATTTTATAAATGGGATGCTTGAAAATTCCTGGTATGGCCAATCTTCAGCCCAAGAGAAAATCTAGAGCTGATTTCAAAACCTAAAAGAAAATGATCTTGTCATCCTGAGCGTAGCGAAGGATCTACGCGAAGATGAGACCCTTCGCTTCGCTCAGGGTGACGTGCTTCGCTCAGGGTGACGTGCTTCGCTCAGGGTGACGTGCTTCGCTCAGGGTGACGTGCTTCGCTCAGGGTGACGTGCTTCGCTCAGGGTGACGTGCTTCGCTCAGGGTGACGTGCTTCGCTCAGGGTGACGTGCTTCGCTCAGAGTGACGTGCTTCGCTCAGGGTGACGCGCGCATGAAGGGCGAATATTTGCAAATATACTCTAATCTCTTGTGTACTGCAGCTTAGACAAGTCAAACCCATGCTCGTGCTCGAGACGGTCTAGAAGTGCATCTAATGTGTCACGACTTAAATTTGGCGTACGAGACAGTATCCATAGCGTGCTACGCCCGGGTTCGCTCACGACAGCGTACTCATAATTCTCGCCCAATTCGATAATCCAATAGTCACCGTAAAAGGGCCATTGGAAGCTGACTTTAAGTTCGGCATTAGTCTCAGTATTGGCAACATACGCGACACCTTGCGCCTGACTGATCGGTCCTGTCGGTGAACCTTTATGACACTGATTGAGGACATCGACCTGTCCATCATCGCGCAGGGTATATGTGGCAGAAGTATTGTGGCAATCGCGGCTAAACCACTGCGGAAAAGAAGCTATCTCATACCAAATACCCATGTAGCGAGGTACCTCGACGAAAGGTACCGTCTTAAGTGGCTCAGCTGCTGGAGCTGAAAATGAATGAACGGCAAAAAGAATTCCCAAAATTAAACGCGACATCATAGGGTCAATCCTTACGTGGCTGATTTTATGAAATAAAAACAAAAGCCAGGTCTCCATCAAAGATGGGCCTGACTTTCATTTAGTGCATAATAATTAAACACGCAATATAAACAGCTAAATGCCTAATAATATTAGATAGACAGTTAAACGTGCTCAGCGCTATTGGTGGTCTTCGTCTCAGTGATCTGAGGCTTTTGCTCCGGAGCATTAACGGCTTTTTTGAACTCACGAATCGCCTCTCCCATGCCTTTAGCTAGGTCTGGCAAGCGACGCGGGCCAAATAACAAAACCACAACAAACAAGACAATCAGCCAGTGAACAATGGACATGCTACCCATATGAAAGACTCCTTTTAAGCCCTATCCCTTTAAAACTGTAAAAACAGCGCCTTAATTGTTATCACAGAGGCCAAATCCCAAGCAATCAGAGTTTTCTGCTGCGAGCCTTAATCTGGCCAATTGTGAAGGATTCCGCGCATTTCGCGGTTAATTTCTGACATATATTTTTGGACTTCCGGATCAGTCGGGTCGACTTTAGCCGGGAAGTACGTTTGAACATCCTGATTTAAGCGGAGCATTTTAGTTTGCCAGATGTTTTCAGACTGCAGCGAAAGGTCAACGCAGTGGTAATCCTTCAAAATCTTTTGATCGATAAACTCCTGAATACTGGTTAGTTTGTGGTCCCGGAATACCCTTCGGCCTTCAGAGTCGCGCGTAAAACCACGAACAACATAATCGATGACTACAACATCGTTATCAAAATTTTCCATCATATAATTTAGAGCGCGAAGAGGGGTAATCTCACCGCAGGTCGCGATGTCGATATCGATTCGAAATGAGCAAATACTGCCGCCGCTATGAAAATCAGGATACGTATGGGCGCAAATGTGGCTTTTATCCAGGTGCATCGCTTTAAACGTCGCGGCGTCTGGGCTAGCGCCACCACCAGCAATATCGCTCATAAGAACCATGGAGCTAGCACCCCAAGGATCATAGTTCTGATCGCTCACAGCGAGAACTTTTGCCTCTATGATGTCACAAATGCCCTTAAGAATGGTTGTCACACGCTCGGCGTTGTAACGCTCCGCAATGTAATTTACATAGGACAGTCGCTCAGACTCATTGCGAGCGACGCAGAAATCGTAAAGATTAAAGCTTAAAGCTTTAGTTAGGTTATTAAAACCAACAAGCTTGAAGTCACCAATCGGCTCTATACGTTTCATCTAGCATCCTCCTTTAGAGCCGCCAGCCTCAATACTGGCGCCACATAAAGACCATCTTCATCTCTGTTGCACAGAGGGCATCGGGATTTAGCACAGTAAGTCCATAAAATCATCAAATTTATTAAAAAATCGCCCCTCAAAATAAGAGAAGCTAAATCGGGCTTAAATTACGCGGTAACCAAAGCGTTAAATTTAAATCCCAAGCCTAAATTAACGTCAAAAAGCTCTTTTCTCCCCAAAAATCAACCACTCTGCGTCTTGCCGCAAATCAGTTACCTCGCGAGCTAAAGAATAAAGCTAGTGAGCTCCGAGCAATCTTCATCTGTCAGGCTTGAGCTTCAAGCTTGAGGAGCAAACAACCCTGGAGGAACAAAACCATGAATCACTACAGATCTAAGATCACAGCGGTAAGCCATTACTGGCTTCTTGCCACGACGCTCGCTCTGCAGGCGTGTGGCCAGGCGGGAGACCCGCCCTCACGTATCCGCCTAAAACTCCCAACCGCGGATGCTAGCAGCATGAAAGGTTTTCTTGATCCGGAAGACGTGGTCGCCACCATGCTTGCTCCAGAAAAAGTTCCTGTCCAAAAATCGAGTGCTGATGAGCAAGCCGAAAGATTGGCATCTCTGCTCCCCATAGATTCGATGAAACCTGATCAAGAACCACTAATTATAAATACCGATCTAGCGCTCGACGCGTCATCAAGCGAAGATGCTCGCGAGCAATCCGACTTGCGTCAATTTGATACCGCGGTGAAGAACCAGGGGTCTCGCCCATGGTGCACAGCCTTTGCCACGATTGGGGCGATCGAGAATCTAGGGAGGAAGTTTTTTGCCACAACACTGG
>Ga0214921_10004307_pt1 | contig 21027 bp, 17 predicted proteins | sample LL1505_MetaG_FD_177992 | JGI IMG/M metagenome (GOLD analysis project Ga0214921, IMG submission 177992) | Freshwater microbial communities from Lake Lanier, Atlanta, Georgia, United States - LL-1505 | ecosystem: Environmental > Aquatic > Freshwater > Lake | place: USA: Georgia | collected...
AATTCGCTGTTCAATGCCTCCAGCGCGTTGGCGGCATTGACCAAGGAAAAGATTCAACTACGGTTGTGACCCTGGACTCTGAATCATCGTGTTGCTAAATCTGGGGGCAGCGCAAGTTTGTTAAGAAATGCAACAAAATGGCTTATTACACGGTTTGTTACACGGCACCGTTTTATCCGTATAAGTCATTTATTTATAATGGTTTTTCAGCAACCAGGTTTTCTTTTAATCCGTAGGTCTCTGGTTCGAGCCTCAGGTTGAGGAGCTAAAAATCCTTTGGTTTACCCCGCAAGATTCCCCCGTTTGCACCTGGCACCGATAGGGTGTACCATCAGGCTAGCATCAAGACGAGGGCCGACGCCCTTACCAACCTGCCCCCGGGCAAGGTGGACGCGAAAGCGGATGCGGCTCCAGTAGGAGCAACCAACCGGGAGTTGCGTCGGCCCTCCACAGACTCTTTGGGGGGCTTTTTTTATGTCTGAAACGACCATTACGGCTGACAAGATCTGAATCTAAAGGGTAACGGACTACCGCTTGGTTCCCACGACCCAAGGTGATGCCCTGATACCTGGGCACGTGCTGCCTATGTCGCCACACAAAAAAGCTCACCGCTTCCTCAGAAGTTTGATATTCATCTTCGCTGACGGTTATCAGAAGCCCTTAAAAGAGACCAGGGAGTACCTATTGGGTAAGGGAGCAATTCAGGCCAACCTGTGGCGCAAGTGCAAGCTATGGCGCTCGCAAAACAGTTCGCCGGTAAACACCTTGACCTGCAGACCCATGGCCTGGGCCTCGCGCGCGGTCAGGCCGCTACTGTAGGGGAACGTGTCCACCATGGTTTGAAAACCGCCCAAAATCTCCAGCGCCTGGCGGTGAGATGCGGGGAAAACAAACTCCGCATGCGCTCTGGAGCCATCAAGCGCCTCATCCACCTTGGCCCGAGTCCGTGCGTACTGAAACTGCTGGTGCACAAAACAAATCGGCCCGCCGATCTGGCGCAAATAGGCCATAAACGCGCGTGAGAGTTTGGCCGGGTTGGAAAACACCACCGGCGTGCGGCTTCGCCGGGCCGACGGGGTAAGCGCTGGCAAGTAGCTTGGCGGCGTGTAGGTGGCGTAGCCCTCGGGAATATTCACAAGGGGCTCAGAGTACAGGTGCTGCAAATGCAGGGGCGACTGCCAGGGGTCGCCAATCCAGCCATCAAAACTGTCCAAGCCGGTGGTCATGCTCTGGCCACCAACCCATTTGTACATGGCGCGTGCGGGTTTGACGGACATCGCCTTGAGCGCCACCGAGTCCATCCAGCCCCCCAGGTCGTAGAGCACGTCCAGGTCTTGGGCATGGATGCTGCGCGCCAGTGCCTCGGCCGACAAGGTTTGCACCTCGTGCCACTGGGTGCTTAGGGCGCGAAAGGCGGCGCTGGCCCAGTCGGACTTGTAGCCCCGGTTGAAAACAACAATGTCTGAGCCCTGCGCAACATGCTGCCAGCTAAAAATAGTCAGAAAATACACCGGCGAGTTACAAAACAGCGGCGAAATCAGACCAACGCGTGGGCGCGTCTTGGCCGAGCGGCGCGGCGCCAGCGGTGGTAACTGCAGTTGCGGCAATCGCATGTGCCGTTGCGAGAAGCCGATCACCCGCTGCGTCAGCGCAGTGGCAGAGATATCACGGTCGTACAAGCTCGCCATGAGCGTCGTCAGCTCAGCGTCTACCGCATGCTGCGGCTGGCTTAACAATGGCTGTACCAACTGAACAGCTTGCAGCGGCAGGCCAAAGATATTCATGGCAAGGTCAGCCTTGGCCACCAGCGCCTCTCCCAGGCCCGGCTGCAGCACCAGGGCTGCGTCAAAACTGGCGTCTGCAGCTTCCATCTTGCCCAGCACCTTGTAAGCCCGGCCTTGGAGGAGCTGGCTTTGCCACTGCGCTGGCGCCAGCGCCAAAGCGCGCTGGGTACTTTCTAAGGCCATTTGCGCCTGGCCCAGCGCCAAGTGCGCCGCGCCCAGGTGGTGCTGGATTTGCGGCGCGCGCGGCAGCCACTGCGCGGCGGGCAGCAGCAGTTCGCGAGCCTCGGTCCAGCGGCCTGCGTTGAGCGCACGCTCGGCACGGTCTAGCCAGGCTTGCAGGTCCGGAGGTTGTTCCACCATCGTCGCAGCGCACCCTATCCGAACAATTTCAAGAGCTGGGGGTTGTGTACTCGCGCATCAAAGCCGGCAGCGGCGCGTGCCTTGTACAGGGCACGGTCGGCGGGGTTGACGCCGGCACTCTCTTTGTCCCAGTCGGCTTCGACCAGCACGCTATTGGGCTCGTAAACATAGTGGCCTTGTTCGCGGGCAATCACCGTAAGCTCGGTGTCGGCGTAGTGGCTGTTGTAGGCGCTGTGGAAAAAATCACCGCCATAGACCGATTGCGCCCAGGCGCGCTCGGCCAATCCAAAGGCGGCTAGCTGGCCCTGCCATTTACCGTCGTTAAAGCCCAGTAGACCTGCATTTTTGGACTGCAGCGCGCGCAGCGCCAAGGCAAGCCAAGCGCGCCCAGCAAATGCGTCTTGCGCCATATAGCCAAACCAGGGGCTGCGGGTGGCGGCAAAAGCCTGGTTGACGGTAGCGATAAATCCCTGGCGCACCTCGTCGTGTACCGCGAGCAAGAGCGCGGGCGCACCGGCGCGCGTGGCCGCCAAGCGCGCGGCGCGGGTGGCTTGGGCTGCGTCGGTGTAGGGCATGACCATGATGGCGCCGCTGCATTCAAGGGGCGCCAGGGAGGCGAGTTCGGCTGCACGCACCAAGCGCACCTCCATGGTGGGTTTATCCATGTCGGGCTTGGCCTGGCCTTGGAATTGTTGGTGTGGCGGCTAGGCCGGGCGCACGCGCCATAGAGTAGGTTCTCCGGCCTTGGGGCCTTGGGTGGGACGGACAGAACAAAAAGCGATACGAAGATTTTAGCGCTGCAGATCCGGCTTTCTGCCAGGCGGGTGCGCATCGGGCTTTAGGGGCCAGCGGCGCCCGCGCGTGGGGGTATTATTCTGCGACTGCCCCCGGCCCCCCGGCCGATACCTCCGTGAACCAAACCACCTTATGGCTACAAAAGCACCTTCCAAGACCGCCCGCTCTTTCACCGCCAAGACCACAGCGCGCGCCAAGCCGCAGACAGCGGCCAAGACCAAAGCCACGGCCAAAGCAGTGAGCAAACCTGTGGCCAAACCCGTGGCAAAGACGGCGCCAAAAACGGTGGCTACAGCGCTGGCCAAAAAGGCACAAAGCCCAAAGCCCGTGGCTGCACCGAAGGTGACGGGCAAACCGGCCGCCAAGCCCGTAGCTGCGCGCAGCCCGTCCAATGTGGCTAGCACAAAACCATTGCGCGCCGCGCCGGCTAAAGCCGCCAAACCGCCGAAGGAAATGTCACCGCACGGTTTGGTCAAGGGCAAACACATCGTCTGCTTCTGGAAGCAAAACGACCTGGGTCTGTTTGGCCGCCGCCCGGACCGCTGGATCGCTTTGTGGGAACAAGACCCGAAGATTGAAAAAGTGCTGGTGTTTGAAACGCCGCTGAGCCACCTGGCGCTGGAAGAGTGGCTCAAACGCGCCATTACGCTAGACGCCACCAGCGGCAGCGAATACCGGCTTCTGCTAGACCAAGCCGTGGCCAAACTACAGGGCCGCTGCGACACCGCCAAAACCACTTTCAGAACCTACCTCACACCTGCCGGCAAACCTGCGGACAACCAGGATTACCTGCGCTGGGTGCTGCAGCAGGTGAAAGAACAAGGCATCAGCGCGCCCACCGTGGTGCTGTGGCCCGCCTGCTATGCCAACGCAGCATTGGTCAAGGCGATGAAGCCCAAACATATCGTTACCGACCTGGTGGACGACCAGCGCCTGTTTCCTGCCAACGCACCGCTGGTGCCGACGATTACGGCGCAATACCATATGTGGCTGGGCTTGTCGGACATGGTGTTGTCAAATTCACTTGGGTTGATAGAAGCTTTTAGCCAGGAGTTTGCCCACAGTGGCATTGCGTACTTGCCGAACGAGGCGCTAATCGCTGCACCCGCCGAAACCAAAGCGGCCGCGCCGCCCGCAGGCAAGACCGTTAAAGGCGGCAAGGCGACCAAAAAGCGCCTGGTTGTGGGATTTGCGGGCAATATGCGCGAGCGCATGGACAGCGAAGCACTGCTGAAAGCCATGGCCGAGAACCCTGAAAAAGACTTCTGGTTTGTCGGCCAAACCCACGGATCGGCCTTTTTTGCCAAAGCGCGCAACCAGCCAAACTGCAAGTTTTGGGGCACGCTGCGACAGGCCGAGGCTGAAAAGGTAGTAGCGCAGTTTGATGTGGTGGTGGCGCCCAAAGGAACGGATCGGCTGACCCATGGCGCACATCCTCAAGAGGAGCACACTGGAACCAACTCTGCCATCCCTTTGATTGAGTTGGCAGCACTCAAGAAACTGTAAAACCCGCTTGCAGGCCGCTCTACACCCAGATATGGACCCGGCCCGCGAAGTTTCTCGCGTTGCCGAGGCCCTGTCGTCATACGGCGTTATTTAGGAGCAGCACTACCCGCTTTCGCCGCCCTCTTTGCAGCCGCTGTAACTTGCAGCTCGGAACGCATCATTCGTCCCAAGGATGTGGCAATCCGACCCAACCTTCGTTGAACCGCTGCCATGCTCTTCATTTCACCAAACAATTCGCTCTTGGATAGCTGATCGGCCAACAAGCCTGACACTGCCAAAAGCGCAGCGGTGCCAGCGCCTGTCAAAGAGACGTTCTTCACCCGCTTGTCTTCGGCTGAACCTTCCACATTCACCAGTCCTGCTTTTTGCAGATCGTCAATTTGTTTCTGGACGCGCTGGCGCGTGACCCCCAGGGACACGATCAATCGCACCATGGGCTGAGGCGTTGACTGCTTAGACAAGGCATTCAAGATGGCCCAGTCTGCCAAGCCAAAGCTGCTCCCCGCGTTGCGAAGAATCGTGTCGGTGGAATTGGCAATGGCCAACGCGGTAATCGCTAGCTCGGGGATTGCATTGATGGCAGCGGGTTCAGCCACCGCCTCAGCGCCGGCTTGGGCTGGCATTTTTTGGGCTTGGGTAATGGTTTTGGGAGTCGTAGCGGGTGAAGCCATGGTGTTTTTCCTTTGAAAAATGGAACGTGCTTTGGATAAAAAAGTTGAGTTTGTCATGACGGGGTGGAGCTTAAACCCCTTTTTTAATTTTGTCAACTAAGTAGTCTGTAAATTTAGTTGTTATTTTCATAAGCCTGCTGCTTTAGTCGAAATTTCAGCGCTCACCCCACACCACAAAAAACGGGCTCAAGGTCTGTGCAGGCGTGGCGTAGCGCAAAGGCGTGCCGCCCAACTGACAAACTCGCCCACCCGCCGCCGCAACCAATGCGTGGCCTGCGGCGGTGTCCCAGATGCAGGTGGGCCCCGGCCGGGGGTACACATCGACCGCGCCCTCGGCCACCAGGCAGAACTTGAGCGAGCTGCCCACGTCGCGCGCTTCGATCTCGCCCTGGGGCGCCAGCCAGGCGACTAGTTCGGGCGACGGGTGAGAGCGGCTCATGGCGACCCGCAGAGGGCGCTGGGCGTCAGCGTGCGAATTTACGTTGACGTTACCGAGCGCGGCAGGCGCATAGCCCGAGACGCGGATATCCACCCAGCCCGCAGCGCTGCGCTTGCGGGCCAGCGGCGCACCCTGCCACTGCGCGCCAGCGCAGCCCACGTACATCAGGCTCTGCGCCGGGGCGCCCACCAGCCAATCTGCGGCTCGCCGTTGACCACCAAGGCCAGGTTGACCGTGAATTCACTATTGCGCTTGATGCATTCCTTGGTGCCGTCCAGCGGGTCCACCGCCCAGTACAAAGGCGGCAGCTCCTGCGGGCCAAACTGGTTAATGTTTTCTTCTGAGAACACCGGAATGTGGGGCCAATTCGCTTTTAGCTCGGCCACCAGAATGGCATTGGCCGCCAAGTCGGCCTCGGTCAAGGGGCTGCTGTCGCCCTTGAGCTGCTGCTGCAGGGGGCTCTCGCGCTCGTAGATTTCCATGATGGCCTGGCCGGCTTGGTCGGCCAGTTGAATAAGCGTTCGCAGGCCTTCGGGGGTGATGGTCGGTGTCAAGGTAGGCACTTTTGAGGATGGGGCAAAGCCCAATAGTACAATGCAATTAATTCTTTACGCCTGAAAGATTTACCTTGAAAGATACCTCGCCCCTGCCAAGCGCTGACGCCAAGCACCAGGCGGTGCTGCTGCGCGAGTCTGGCAAGTCAGCGGCTGCGGTAGCCCAGGCGGTGGGCCTGAGTGCGCCCACGGTGCTTGCCCTGCACCGCGCCTTCAAGGCCGGTGGATGGGCGGCAGTAGACCAGCGCAGCCGGGGGCGGCCGCGGTCCGTGCCACTGGGTGGCGCGCCTGCGGCCATCGCCCAGACCCTGGCGGGACTGTGGCCGGAACACGCGCAGCTCGGGCTTGATGCGCCCGGCCTCTGGACCATGGGCTTGCTGGCGCGCTGGCTGGCGCAGTACGAAGGCGCCAGCCTGGACAAACGCGCAGCGCACCGCCGGCTCGCGCAATGGGGCTGGCTGCCAGCGCCTAATGCAGCGTCTGGGGCAGCTGCGGCGCCCCTGGCCGCAAACAAAAATAGCCCGGTTCTGCATGGTGGCACCCACACGCCCAAGCAGCCAGGCGTGCACCTGCTGTGGGCGCGCGACGCGCGTGGCGCGCTGTGCTGGCTGGTGCTGTCCCAGCCGCCCACCGACGCCGACTACCGCGACTTTGCGCAGCGGCTGCTGGCGCAGTTCCCCACTGGCTTTCGCTTGCAGCTGACGTTTGCCGGCGTCGCATTTACCCCCCTGTTTCAAGATTGGCTACAGCAGCAAAGCAGGCTGGTGCAACTCATCAGCCCTGCGCCCGCCGCAAGCCCCTCCCCTTCCCCCACAAACCGTATGCCCATGACGATTTCACCCCCCACCCAGGACACCGCCACACGCACCAGCGGGACACACTCCAGCACCCTCACCCACCTGCAGCGCCTGGAAGCCGAAAGCATCCACATCATGCGCGAGGTGGTGGCAAGCTGCGACAACCCGGTAATGCTTTACTCGATAGGCAAAGACAGCGCGGTGATGCTGCACCTGGCACTCAAAGCGTTTTACCCAGCTAAGCTGCCTTTTCCGCTGCTGCATGTGGACACGGGCTGGAAGTTTCGGGACATGTACGCCTTTCGCGACCGCATGCAGGCGCAGCACGATTTCAAGCTCTTGGTGCATCAAAACCCCGAAGGCCTGGCCATGGGCATCAACCCGTTTACCCACGGCTCGCAAATCCACACTGACATCATGAAAACCCAGGGTCTGAAACAGGCGCTGGACCACTACCAGTTTGACGCCGCCTTTGGCGGCGCCCGGCGCGACGAAGAAAAGTCACGCGCCAAAGAGCGCATCTTTTCGTTTCGCAGCGCGCAGCACCGCTGGGACCCCAAAAACCAGCGCCCGGAACTGTGGAACCTCTACAACACCCACAAAAACAAGGGAGAGAGCCTGCGGGTGTTTCCCATCTCCAACTGGACCGAGCTCGACATCTGGCAGTACATCTACCTGGAGAACATTCCCATCGTGCCCCTGTACTTTGCGCAAGAGCGCCCGGTGGTGGAGCGTGACGGCGCGCTCATCATGGTGGACGACGAGCGCATGCCGCTGCGCCCCGGCGAAGTGCCCATGCTCAAAAACGTGCGCTTTCGCACCCTGGGCTGCTACCCGCTGACCGGCGCGGTGGCATCAACGGCCGACACGCTGCCACAGATCATCCAAGAGATGCTGCTAACCACCACGTCTGAGCGCCAGGGCCGGGTGATTGACCACGACAGCGCTGCGTCCATGGAAAAGAAGAAGCAAGAGGGGTACTTTTAAATGGCACACACCAGCGACCTGATTGGCCAAGACATTGAGGCCTATTTGCACCAGCACCAGCACAAGGGCTTGCTGCGCTTTATTACCTGCGGCAGCGTAGACGACGGCAAAAGCACGCTGATCGGGCGCCTGTTGTACGAAAGCAAAATGATTTTTGAAGACCAGTTGCAGGCGCTGGAAGCCGACAGCAAACGCATGGGCACCCAAGGCCAGGACATTGACTTTGCCCTGCTGGTGGACGGCCTGGCCGCCGAGCGCGAGCAAGGTATCACCATTGACGTAGCCTACCGCTTTTTCTCGACCGACCAGCGCAAATTCATCGTGGCCGACACGCCCGGGCACGAGCAATACACGCGCAATATGGTGACCGGTGCGTCCACCGCCGACGTGGCCGTGGTGCTGGTGGATGCGCGCAAGGGCGTGCTGACCCAAACCCGGCGCCACAGCTACCTGGTGCACCTGATGGGCATACGCCATGTGGTGCTGGCCATCAACAAGATGGACATGGTGGACTATGCCCAAGCCTGCTTTGACGAAATCAAACAAGACTACTTGGCCTTTGCCAGCCAGTTGACGGGCCTGACGGTCACGCCCATTCCGATGTCGGCTCTCAAGGGCGACAACATCACCACGCCCAGCCACCGCATGCCCTGGTTCCATGGCAGCACGCTGATGGGCTACCTGGAAACCGTGGCCCTGGTGCAAGACCGCCTGGAGCAGCTTCCCTTTCGCATGCCCGCGCAGTGGATCAACCGGCCCAACCAGGACTTTCGGGGCATCTGCGGCACCATCGTCTCGGGCCACCTGCGCGCGGGCGACACGGTGCGGGTGCAACCCTCGGGCCGCGAAGTGAAGGTGGCGCGCATCGTCACCCAGTCTGGCGACCTGGACCACGCTGTCGCCGGCCAGGCGGTAACGCTGACGCTGGCCGACGAAGTAGATGTGTCGCGCGGCGACATGCTCAGCGCGCCCCAAGCCCCGGCCACCGTGGCCGACCAGTTGCAAGCCCATGTGGTGTGGATGGCGGCTGAGTCCTTATCGCCGGGGCGCAACTACTGGCTCAAGTGCGGCACGCAAATCGTGGGCGCCAGCGTGACGCGCATCAAACACCTTGTCAACGTCAACACCCTAGAGCACATGGCCGCTGAAAAGCTGGACCTGAACATGGTGGCCGAATGCAATCTGGCCACCGACAAGCCACTGGTGTTTGACGCCTATGCCGACAACAGCGCCACTGGTGGCTTTGTGCTGATTGACCGCATCAGCCACCAGACGGTGGGTGCGGGCGTGATCGACCACGCCCTGCGCCGCGCGCAAAACGTGATGCCGCAATATTTTGAGGTGAACAAGGCTGCGCGCGCCGCGCTCAACCAGCAAAAGCCCTGCGTGCTGTGGTTTACGGGGTTATCAGGCTCAGGCAAAAGTACGATTGCCAACGCCCTGGAAGTACAGCTCTACGCCCAAGGGCGGCGCACCTATGTGCTGGACGGCGACAACGTGCGCCACGGCCTGAACAAAGACCTGGGCTTTACCCAGGAAGACCGCATCGAGAACATCCGCCGCGTGGCCGAAGTGGCCAAGCTAATGGTAGACGCGGGCCTGATTGTGATTACCACCTTTATCTCGCCCTACCGCGCAGACCGGGCGATTGCCCGCAGCCTGTTTGCGCCGGGAGAGTTTTTTGAGGTGTTTGTCGATACGCCGGTGGAACTGTGCGAGCAGCGCGACCCCAAGGGCTTGTACAAAAAGGCGCGGCGGGGGGAGATTAAAAACTTCACGGGGATTGATTCGGCGTTTGAGGCACCACAGGAGCCGGAGGTGCGCTTGGAAACGCGGGCTACTGATGCATCACAGAGTGTGGCAGCGTTAATGACTTTATTCGCCGCGTCGTGAAATAACATTTGCAATCGGACGCTACCTAAAGTCTTGGCGGATAACTCTACAAATTGACTGCATAGACAAAATTTGATAAATTAATCAAAGTGTTAAAATATATCTACTATAGAACCCTTGGATGGAACATCTAAGACTGATTAAAGGAAAAAGCGAAAATGTACAAAAATGTATTTGTTTTAAACACCGGTAGATGCGGCAGCACAACTTTCTCTAAAGCCTGCAAGCACCTTAATAATTAAACAAGTGGTCATGAAACACGCACAGGCTTTATTGGAACTGAACGATTTGCTTATCCTGATTATCATATTGAGGCAGACAATAGACTCACTTGGTTGCTAGGTAGATTGGAGCGGACTTATGGTGATAATGCGTTTTACGTCCACTTGACGCGCGATGCCGATAGCACAACCAGCAGTTTCGCGAAAAGAAAAGGTGGAATAATGGCTGCTTATCGCGGCATGGGAATAATAGAGGGATGCAGATCAACTGACGACTTCGCGATTGCGAGGGACTACGTGGATACTGTGACTGAAAATATTCGATTGTTTCTTAAAGATAAATCCCATAAGGTAAATTTTCAACTTGAAAATGCCAAAGTAGATTTCCTTAAGTTTGCCGCTATGATTGGGGCGCAAGGTAATTTAGACGGCGCCATGGCTGAATTCGACATCAATCACAATGCAAGTAGAGTAACATTGAAGTAGTCGCTAATATATCACTGCGCAACTCGAATTTTTTCCGTATCAATATTTATTAGAATGACATGAATACGGAAGTAAGCCCCTTTCGCAAGGGAGCATGCCGCCTCTAGCCCCTATTTTTACGAATCATCGCTGATGATTTCCTTGGTGTGTCTTCTGACAGCTAAAGTTACAGTTTACCGGTAGCAAAGATAAAAGTTTCTTCCGTATTCAGGCTATTTTACGTAGCCAAATGCTGCCACCCGTGTTTTTAAGCATCGCCGGATAGTCCTTCTCAATCAGGTCACGCCCGTGGCGGGCGAACCAATCGTTAAAGAAAACAATCTCAAATGCTTCGTTGTACATAAGAAAAGCTCGAAGCCCGAATATTTCATTCCAGGAGCGGTTTTGCGTCACTATCCATTTTGGCCCATACTCGAACGGCCAAAAAATGTCGTGAAAGTGTACGAAAACCCCCGGCTTCAGCATCGGTAGTACATTGAATAATTCGTGACAAACGTCGCTGCCAGTCTTCATGACATGCGTCGAGTCGATAAACAAGAAGTCTCCCTCATCCAACTGGCCGAACACTACAGGATTTGCGTCCTCCACACCGACGGCGTGGATGCTGCACTGTGCAGCGCGCTCCTCGCCAAGCAACTTCACTAGCAGTGCTGGATAGGGTTCAACGAAGCTGATCGCCACTTGGCCGTTCAGGTAATTGTCGATTGTCTCGATACTGCAAGCAGAAGAGTAGCCCGAGCCGACTTCCACAAGCCTTTTCGGTCGATACCGACGTAGCATTGCGTGCAAAATGCTGCCATCACCATGCCCAAATGCCGGATTGCGAAAGAAGTAGCGGCTCGTGGAATCAGCCTCTTCGGGAAAAGGAATGTCTTGAAGGAAGGGTAGCAGTTCCACCCAGCGCGCCCGCATTCCTGCAGCGTCGATGCGGATCGCCTCTGGGGGAATGTCTGCAGGTGGCGTGCCATAGCGCTCACGCACACGCTCGACATCGACTATGGGACTATAGAAGTGTCCTGGTGCGACGAAATGCTTCCCTGTGCGTTCAGAAAGTCCCTGAAATTCCTTGCTCGCCATTAACTTCGCAGGTAGCTCCCGCGGATCCAGTCCTGCGGAAAGTGTCGATAGCCAGTGGTCCATTTCGTTATCGCGCGGAGCCCTATGCAGTACGCTGGCAAATAGGGTGTCGACATACTGGCGATTGGCAGACTGTTCCATACATTAACTCGATCATATTGGTGGCAGGTAATCCGGGCCGGTCTCAGTAATACCTCCACTCATTGCACTTTACATCTGAAATGGCCTTGCAAATAATCTGCTGCTTTCGCGCATTTCTAGCAAGATTATCACGGAGTTCAGAAGATAGATTTAATCTGGCTATTGGTGAGCCCTCTGATCCAAGTAGTCGAGTAATCTGCTTAATAGTAGGCACCCATGCCGAAATACACAACGACTTTGAATCAAAAAGATCTCTGGCCTGATTAGCTACCTCACCCACAGCGTTAGGGTTCAGGTCTTTAAGTCGTTCATCAATAACTTTTTGAAACTGCTTTGCATCTCCGAGATACAAGTACGAGCAGCTCCAGAGAAATTCTGCCTGCTTAATGTTTATTCTTAACTTGTCTTTGAGCACAGATGGTATATGCAAAGTCGCTAACTCGAGCGAGCGCGCGCTATCTATTGAAAGTATCTCTGACAATTGCAGTAGAAATTTCTCTCTGTCACTTTTGAAATCCTCATAGAACAGAACACTAATCTTGTTCTGTTGACTTGCCACTCGATAGATCTCGGCGGTTACACCATAATTTAAGGAATAAATATCTGACTTGGTGTCAGAGTTTGAATTGTAGTTAGCTAACCATTTTTCAAATCCAAACACTGCATCTTGCTTTAAATTATTTAATCGAAAGAAATACATAGACTCTAACCAGTCACCAGGTTCTCGAATCATCAGTATCGGATGAAAATCTCCCATAACCATCGACAGACGCTCAGCCATTAATAAAGGTTGAGCATACAAATAACTAGACAATATCTCCTCAGAATACAAGACGCATCTTGCGCCACAACTGTCTACATGTTGTTGATAAATATATTTTGCATTTTCAGCATTAAATACTTTTTTATTTGGAGTTACAATTGACTTACCGACTAAGTTTATATGTTCCAAGTTACTATTTTTCCCAAAGTATGACACGTCTTCGTGACTTTTAAATATTACATTTTGTAAAAACGTAGTGCCCGTTTTCGCCATCCCTATGTGAACAAAATTGTTGGTCATATACTTTTAGTCTATCGTAATCGGATCATCCGAACAGCACAGAATTTTTCGCAATTGCCGCAACGATCTCGTCAACTGCATATTTCTTATCTACACAGAAGACGGCCATTCGACCATGCACTTCCTTAATCTGACAAAAATCTTCCACTACTGCATATTTTTTTCGATCAAGGTAATCATCAAACATTATTAATGTTCCCTCCTTAGCAGCTACCAGACTGTATAAACATGACGCCACTCGAAAACGCCCATCAACTAACACCAAATCAGGTTCAAGGCTTCGCTTTTTTGCCTGGGTCCATGGGTACACCATGTATCGCCAGAAATGCTTATGTCGGTCTCCGTTAATCGGAGTCCCCCAATTGCCAATTTCTCCAACATCGCAATGAAATAAGTCAAGATGAGATCCGCTATTTGACAAAGAACGCTTTACCTTATCTACCCATAATTTAGAGGTATCGACTGAGATAATATTTGGGACTTTTGCAATCATAGCGGCATGGTATGTACTCCCACCACACCCATATTCAATGAAGCATTTGCTTTTGCTAATTTGATTTTTAAAAAACGACAAGCCCTTTGCATCCATCGCCGGCTGCAATTCAACATCTTCGCTCACAAGCAACTCCGATATATTGGTTTACTTAACTTAATCTAAAGCAAGATGACATTTAATAACTAGAGTTGATAGATTCAACTATGGTTGCTATTTCATTTATATCTACACTGAAAGACTTTCTGTTTAAATCTGCTACAGCGTGTGCACTCCTATTGTATTCATGAAAATACATACCATCCTCTGAAGCGCATGCAATCTTGACGTATTTTTGTTCAAGTTCCAATGCTAAAAGTTGATATTGGTCTGTGTAGTGCGCGCCGAAAAGCTCAATTACATTTGCACCTTTACTTGCAAAAATTATATTCGCCAATCCCGCCCCATGCGGTGAAATAATTATTCCTGCGCCCTCAATCAGTTTCGAAAATTGCTTACTTGAATACTCCTCAGCATACAATATATCAAATCCAGATTTTGAAAGATAAGAAACAAACTCATCCTCATTGATAACCCGTCGGCCCTTTGAGCGGTTTCTAGATATATATATTCTCTTTAGTGGATTAATCGATTCCTCAATATTGTACTTATTCCTAATATATTCTAGAGCCCACAATGGAGTGTACCGCTGCTCACGTATCGGCCTGGGACACAAAAGGAGCTCGGCTTTAAATATTGCGTCTACTCCGTTTCGGACGATCAAATTTGCATTTGAAAATCCAAATATATCTAACGTTTCAATGACAAATCTGGATTTCTGATTTACCAAAATAGATAATTTTGATTGAAATTGCTTCTTATAACTTTCAACTAACATCAGCTTCGGCAATGCATCTAATAGCCAAAAACTAAAAAGAGAACATCCGGCACTAGTCAAATCAATAAGAACCCCATTTATAAAAATAATCTTACAATCGTCATTAATCAAATTCGAGTTTTTAGTTTTATCAATGAAGCTATCATACTTATTATTTATTTGATTGTGCACAACCATGCCGGCTGCATCAGTTATTATCTTTCCCCCGACGTCTACCGGGATGTAGTGTCCATAAATAATTTCATATAATGAAATTCGAACTGACGTGTACATTTTGCTGGGGAAACTACTTTCCTCCAATTTATCTTTATTATGTTTTCCTATCGTATCATTAATTTTTATTTGACTTATAGGAGCATTGAAATGAATTTCATTATGTGATATATTGGGAGCAAGACTTATCATAACTGTGCAGCACTTTCGTAACTCAAAACCATCAATTCTTTCAACACCTCAATCTGCGCCTCCGCCCGAATAATCTCTGCGCGGATTCGATTGCGCTGTCCCTGCAATTCTTTCAGGGCTTGGGACTCATTCGCGCTATCGCGTTTCAGCGTCTGCAGGCTTTCTTGGGTGCCTTGCAATTTCTGCTGAGTCTGCCCGAGGGTGGCAAACAGATGGCCAAGTTTGGCCAGAACCGGCTTGATTCCCTGGGTCGGCACAAATGCATCCCAGTCTGCGCATACCGCCCATCCCTCCCGTAACTGCCCAAGCACAGCGGGTGGCACCTGAATGACGCCATAAGGATCTGAACCCAGGGATATGAGTTCCCAAGCGCCTGCATCGTTAACTCCAATCAATCCCAAATCTGGCGAGGGCTCGACCATAAGCGCCTTGTCCTGCTCCCACGTCCATACCGTGCCGCCTGCAGGGTTTTCGATCCAAAACCGGTTTACCTTGCAATAGGCAGGGCACTCGGTAATGTCCCAGCGCAATTCTGTGATGGGTTCGGCCACAGTTGGCAGCACGTAGCGGTGCTGGTTGTCGGCCTTGAACTGCCAAGTCAATCGTTTGGTGTTCTCGCCACAATGCCCTACTTTGGCAGACGCCCAGTGCAGGTACGAGGCGGCGGATTGCTGGGAGAAAGGGATGTCCTTGTCACCGCCTTGCCATAGCAGCGTGGGCAAGGATTCCTTGAGCTGCTCGTGAGCCACCGCCTCGGACAGCCACGGCTCGATGCTTTCCAAGTATTTTTGCCACTCAAGGTACAGCGCATTCAAAAATATCTCTGACTGTTCATCTTGTGGCGCACACAGGCACTCGTACAGCGCCCAGGCCATTTGCATGGGCCGCGCACTGCCCAAATACTCTTGCGCTTGCGGCGCATGGTTCAGCTCCGGTGCCAAGAAAGCATCAGCACGCGCGATGGCGTCGTCAGGAAATGCATGGGGGTCCAGCTCAGGTACCTGAATCTCTTGGGCAATAGTGCCCATGCATGCGCACCAGTCCACCAACAGGCTCTCGTATTGCACAAAGACGCGGGGCTTGCCACGCGTTTGGCGTTCTGCCTCAAGCAAGTAGGCCAAGTACAAAAGCGCAGCGCGCCCGTGCGCGATCCCGTCGCGGTGGGCCAGCGACGCAACTACCGCGTAAGGTGTCCGCAGTGAAAAAATGTATTTGGGCCCAATAAAGTTCTGCTCAAAAGCCTGTTGCATCACCGGCAACAGGCGGCACACGCGCGGGTCTTTCAGCACACAGTGCGCGGTCAAGTCAAAGCTGTCGCGGAGTGCGCCAGCAAGCACCGCGCTTCCGGCAATGCCGGTTTCGCTCAACTCCCAACCCAGCGGCAACTGTCGCTCGTCTTTCCAAGAGCGGCCCAAATTTCGCAGCAAGGCCTCGTTGTGCTCGCCTATCAAGGCGTCTTCAAAATACCCGCGCTCGTTGAATTGATTGGGCGGCAGCAGACGTTTGCCAGGCGTGAAGCCAACAGCCGACAGCAAGCCTGTAAGTGCCGAAGTACCACTTCGGTGACAGCCCAGGACGACAAGAAATGTCATGGTCTTAGTTATCCAACATTGCCGTCGTTTCTCGGCGCGTTGATTGCGCAATCACTGCGCTGTAAAGGTTTAGATCGCTCTGGTTCGCATCGACCAGCGCTTTGTAGAGCGCGGGACCGAGCTCAGCGCGCAGCGCAGCGAGACGTTCGTCCAAAGACTGGTCGCTTCTTTGGGTGACATTGGCCTTGGTAGGCTGCAGCTCAATACCATCGAATACCGGCAAGAGCCACTCTTGCAGGCGCGCCAAAGAGTGGTCATATTGCTCCACAATCCCAACAAAGGGCAGTGCGTCGATAGCAAGCAACGCGCGCTCCTCTTCTGAAAGCTTGGGCGCGGCCTGCGAGGCTGGAATAGCAGCGGCAAATCGGTGAGTCTGAAAGTTTCGGAGTGAGCGATCGCCTTTGCGCTGCAGACGCCATTCGACAAACCCACACAGATCGGTGATCTTGGCCATCTTTGAGCCCTCGGTAACATCCGTCTGCTTGCGCTCAAAGTCGTAAATAGAACGGACTCTGTCTATGGGATGGCGAATGAAGATGACCGGGTAGATGTTTGTGCCCTCAATCACTGGCACTGGCATCAAGGCGGTATGTGACGAAAGCACCTCGATGTTGGTATGCGCAACCAAATAATCGGTAACTTCTGCACTTGGCCAGCCCGTCGCCTTGCCCTCATGGGCACGCCAGCTCCCTTTGAAATTGGCCTTGAGGCTGTGGTCTACCGAGGTCCCCGCATTTTTGAAGAGGTGGTAGTGAATGACTATATTTCTGGACATTAAAAACTCTGAAAATCGTCTTTGATGATGTTCCACAGACTCGCCTGAGAATACTTAAGCTTTACGAAATCAAGCTGCTTGTTCGACTGCTCTTTCCATTTTTCATCATTGGCCAGCAACCGGGATGTGTGTCTCCCAAATTCAAACGCTTGGTCACTGACGGAAAGAAAACCTGCAGCATCTGCCAAGCCTTGCACGCCGGTTGAGGTTGTAACTACTGGCAACCCGAAGCGCATGGTTTCGATCATTTTTCCTTTCACTCCGCCGCCGTACAGCAATGGAACCACTGCAACACGTGCCTTCCGATAGAGGTCCGTCAGTTCGTCGTCTGTGACATAACCGGTTACCATCACAGAATCAGACCGCAGCTTATATATTTCGGGCGATGGTCTGGAGCCGATGAGTTTGAGCAGAACTGTGGGATCGTTTGCCTTGATAATCGGAAAAACTTCATTGACAAACCACTTGGCAGCATCAATATTTGGAGGATGATTGAACCCGGCCACAAATATAATATCGCGTCGGTTCACCAAGTTTGCCGCTGGATCTTCCTCAAATGAATCGTAGGCATACACAGGAATCGTACGGACCTCGCCCGAACCCACGCTGTGCTCCTCGCGCCACTGTTTAACATAATGCTCCTCCTCCGCCGAGGGGTAGTAGATCGTATCGATAATCTCCCACATCTTGTGCTCGAGTGCCCGAGAGCGAGATAACTCATTTAGCAATGCCGGATTTTTGGTTATTTCGTACTGCTTTTGCAAGCGTAAGTAATGTATGTCGTGTCCGTAATATATGACTTTGGCATCGCTGTGGCGCTGTATTGCATCAATAAAATCCACGGCAACATGCGGGCGGCTGAGCAAAATAGAATTGATATTTTTTCCGTTTTGCGTGATCCACTCATCAAACTTTCCGACCGTATGGTTTCCCGCTATAACTTCTATACCCAGAGCCTCTAACCACGGCGCATAAACAGGATCGTAATAATGGTTGTGCGGCCAAAACTTCACGCAGATACCTTGAGAGAGCAAGGTCTTCATGATGTGCCACATGGACTTTGAACCTGCGTCTTTGTCAGGTTGCGGAACATAGTGGTCAACCACCAAAACTACGGCTTTATTTACAGAGCGGTCACGGGCCCGAAAGACATTTTGCGCATTGTCGTAATGGCCGCGTGCAAGCGTGTCTTTCCACCGCTCAAGGAACTTTTCTCCGTTAGCGACTTGGTACGCCTTCAGTCCGCCACTGACATCTTTGCCATGCGATATACCTTCAAAATGAACCACCACCGAGCGGGGTTGGTATAGGACTTTCTTACCCGCTTCGCGCACCTTGAACGCGAGATCTGTATCTTCGTAATAAGCTGGCGCATACCGATCGTCAAACGCCCCGAGCTGCTCATAGAAATTACGCTCGATCAAGATGGCGGCACCCGAGCAGTAATCCACTTCACGTACATAATTGAATTCAGGCAATGCCGGGTCGCTACCGCGCCCAAAATTCCATGCTGAGCCGTCTTTCCAGACGATGCCGCCCGCTTCTTGTAACGTGCCGTCGGGATAAACAAGTTTGCTGCCGACCATGCCTACATCGTCGAACTGGCTGAAGGTCTCCACCAATGAATCTAACCATCCGGCCTTGACCTCAGTGTCATTGTTGAGGAAGAAAAGATACTTTCCAGTTGCCAATTTGGCACCGCGATTACAAGACCGCAAAAAACCCAAGTTCGTGGGATTGACGCTGACACGCAAGTTTTCAATATTTTGTAACTGGGCCACCGACTCATCCGGCGAGCAGTCGTCGAGTACCAGGACCTCAAACGAAACCCGTGGCAAGTTTGCCGCTATAGACTCGAGGCAGGCGAGCGTGTATTCCACCTTGCCATACACCGGGATCAGCACCGACACCTCGGGGTTTTCAAAATGCGGCAAGCCGATGGACTGGGTTGGTGCAGCCTGCCGCAGGGCCTGTTGGGGTAGCGCTTGAGGTGCATGTAATTGCACAGCGCTGTGGCGCTTGAACTCCTCCCCGCTGCAAACAATTCTAGCCACATGGTCGCGACTTTTGCGCGCCCTTTGAAGCAGTCCTAGATAGTGTTTCTCTTCATTATCCTTGGGCCGCCTTCCTAGACTATTTTCAAAAAGACGCGCCACAAAATCCCGATCGTCGCACTGCTGCATGTTTCTCTGGAGGTCAATCAAAAACTGCAGGCAAGCAGTGGGTAATTGATTCTTTATGTTTTCTGCCGAACTATTTGACCGGCTTGAATTCAAAAGCACCACCCGGTGATCAAGGTTAAAGCAAGCCGATGTTGCAAGCGCAGCAATGTCTTTTGTCTCGAAGTACTCGGTCAGATTTAAAAAATGCCTACCGTCTGATGCTTGTCGACCCATACTTGAAATACGCACCTCGGCTGACCATAGCAGTTCATACAACACGCCGATAAGCATGGTGTCGCTATTGAGCTCAGCAATCTCAATGATTGCGTGGGGGTGCGTTGCCACAAAGTCCAGCGCTTTTTCAGGGAATGCCTCGTTGGCTGTAGTGTCCAGGTGCAATACCTTGTCACCCAAAACCTCAGACGAAGCATCGGTACAGAGCGCGTAAACACAATCTTTTTGCAGTTCCCCCTGTTCTCGCCTACCCATATCGGCCGCGAGAGACTTTGGATTGCAATGTAAGACCATACCTGAGGGGTAATTTTTTTGCGCCAATAAGAAGGAAAGTCTATGGTGCTGCAGTATCCAGATATCAGCTAAAACGATATCGCGATGCTCTGTCAAATATTCCAGCGCAGCAAGGTAGGACTGCATCGCCTGCGCGAAGTTCCCCTCGCGCATGGCGGTCGTCCCGTCGGACAGATGGCGAAAGGGATTGAACATTTCTTAAAGGGTCGCCGCTTGTGTAGTGCTCAATCCGACGCCCCAAGCCGATGCGGCAGCGACAAACCTAATTGTTCAAACTGGTGTGCAGCGCGTGCGCGTTTGATTAAACGGTCAGAATTTGGACTGCCGGTGTCAATCGCTGCCTCAAAAAGCTCCAAAGCCTTTTTGTCTTGGCCTGCCAAGGCGGCTGCTCGCGCCAGGGTATTTTGTGCGCCAGCAATCAAAATCTGATTAATGAGTTTCTGGTTACATCCCCACTCACCCGCAAGGCGAACCCAGGCTTTGGTTTCTGTCATATCGCCGATTTGCTGGTGACCAGCGGCAGTCAGCAGAGCTAATTTCGCGCGATCGGGATGGTGTTGTAGCTCATTACGAGTCAGTGCGCACAGGCTTTCCCAGTCTCCGAATTGCCACTGGGTGCGGGAGCGATCCAACAGACTTTCATCATAGGGAACCAGCTTTGATACCTCTTGGGCTTGAGTATGCTCAAGCTGGTACTCGTTGACGGCTTCAACGGAATTGGCACTCCCGGACAAAGTCTGGGCATCAACCTCTTTCTTGCCGAAGATCCAGCTGGAGATGAATTTTTTTAGGGTAGTAAACATATCGTGATCACAACCTGGGATCGCGCAAAAGCAGGTCTTTGATGAGATCAATTTGCGCTTCCGCCTTGGTCATCTCATCCTGTAATAAATCCTGGCGCCAATAAAGATTTTGGTTTTGATTTTCGGTAGTCTGCGCTCGAAGTTGCGCACCTTCAAGGTCAGCGCGCAGAACAGCAACTTCCGCACGCAATTTTTCCATCTCATCGCCTTGCTCTGAGATGACTTTTGCCTTAGCGTCCCGCTCGCCCTGCGCGTCTGACTTAGCTTGCATTTCAAACTCACGCGCCGCTGCCAGCGCTGCCTTTTCTTGAACCAGGATGTCTCGCTGGGCAAGCAGCTCGGTTTTACGTTTAGTCTCCGCGTCCTTTTCGGCAGAGATGTTAGTGATGCGGGCCTCCAGGGCAGCTAGCTCTTGCGCCAGCGTCTCACCCTTCGACAGCGCCTGCGCTTTGGCCTGCGCTTCTTGGTCTCGTTGAGCCAGGGCCTCATCCTTAGCGCGCTGACTCGCTTGCAGCGATGCCAGCAGCTCCGCCTTTTCTTGCGCCAGCGTCTCACCTTTCGACAGCGCCTGCGCTTTGGCCTGCGCTTCTTGGTCTCGTTGGGCCAGGGCCTCATCCT
>Ga0214921_10004308_pt1 | contig 21025 bp, 20 predicted proteins | sample LL1505_MetaG_FD_177992 | JGI IMG/M metagenome (GOLD analysis project Ga0214921, IMG submission 177992) | Freshwater microbial communities from Lake Lanier, Atlanta, Georgia, United States - LL-1505 | ecosystem: Environmental > Aquatic > Freshwater > Lake | place: USA: Georgia | collected...
GCCTCAGGCTTAAGACAATCAGATGGCAATTCAATTTAAGACCTCTAACTTCCGCTCAAGAGTCTTGCTAACGGTCTAGCGCATTAATAAAATAATATATAAAGTACTAATTAATTTCAAAAATTTGTACTTTTATAGGGTCATTCATAGATCGCGAAGAGCACAAAATTAAATTTTCACTGAAAGTAATCGCCCGGATAACGGTGCTTTTTCCAGTGCGTCCAGTGGAACTGGTTGGCGTGCGGTGGTGATGTATATGTGTTCATTCACCACTGTCACATCGGTAGGGCAAGGGACGGGCAGGCCAATAACACGATCCAGACTACCGTCTGACGCCATCCGCACCACGCTCCAGCCGTCTCGCAGCGCAGTCCAGGCCCCGCCTTGTGCATCAACAGCCAGACCGGAAACCCGGCCTGAACCTTTGGGCAGACTGGCCAGTCGCCTGACGTTGCCCGAACCGGTCCGCAGCATCAGAAGGCTGCCTGAGCCCGGCGCCGTGACGTAAAGATTTTTGCCTGCCGGGTCCCAGCACAGGGCCTGCACAGGCTCATCAATGTTCCAGTGCGGGTAGAACTGTCCGCCGGACAGGACTTGCCCGACGACGCTGCCGCCGGGTGCGGCCATGGCCGCCCACAGCCCGCCGTCCGGTGCGTTGCACAGTGCCTGCAAGGCGGTGTCAGGCCAGGGGGTAATGGCACCGATCAGGCCTTCGGATGTGATGCGCAGCACGGCGCTTTCGTGGGCGAGCACCAGATCGCTTCCCTGAAAGGCGAGTCCGATGATCGGGGCTTCGACATCGAGTACAAGCCTGTCCTGCGCGCCATCGAAGCACCGCAGCGCAGGAGCCAGCAAATCGGCCCAATACAAGCGCCCGGACGTCGGACACCAGCGCGGCAGTCCACCCTGAAAGGCCCAGGGACCGTCGATGGCCATGATTTGCGGGTCGCCCACCACGGAGGAGATCTTACCAAGCTGCGCGCCTATGCGCCGAGCAGCTTCTGCGACTTCCGGGCCGAGCAGTTCGGCACGTTCTCGCGTGATGCGCCAGGCCGGGCCGGCCACGCTGATGGCGCCACGCACCTGACCCTCGGCATCGACGATGGGCGCGCCGACGCAGCGTACGCCCAGCACGATTTCCTGATCGTCCATAGACCAGCCGCGTGCGGCAATGATCTTGAGGTCCGCATGCAGCCTGCGGCGGTCGGTGTGCGTGTGTGGCGTAAGCGGCTTGAGGGTGATATCACGGATCAGTACATCACGTTCTTCGGACGGCATCACACTCAGTATGGCTTTACCTTGACTCGTGCAGTAAAGCGGTTTGCGTTGTCCCAGCGATGCCGATGAGCGCTGACTGTGTGCGCCGTCATAACGTTCGAGTGAGATGACTTCTGCGCCTTCAAGTGTGGCCAGGTAAGAGGTTTCGCCAGTCAGGTCACGCAGTGTGCGCAATTCGGTGGCTGCAGCTGCCGCTAGATCTGGCATGGCGTGGGCCTGTTTCGCCATCTCGAAACATCGAAAACCTAGACAATAAACCTTGCGTATGGGGTCTCGTCTCAAAAAACCTCGGGTCACCAGTGTGGCCAACAAGCGGTAAACCGTTGTTCGAGGCAAGTCCAGTTGCTCGCTGATCTCGCCTTGGCTAAGTCCGGCAGATGCTTGGCCGACAGCATCCAGCACATCGAGCGCCTTTTCGAGTGAGCCAGTACCTTCACCTGAGTTACCAATTTTCACCTGTTTTGTCCCATTATCTGGAAATCAAGAGTGCTGTCATTGTTCTGGTTGTGATTGTGCACATTTGCAAGGTGAGTGCTTGCCACTAGGATTGAAGGCATGCAGATTCTGATTAAGAACTGCACGCAAATTCCCATTAATTGAGACACAGGATATTTCTGATGACGCAGTATTTCAACCAGCCAGCGCCGTTGCCGCAAGAGCAAATTCCCCGGATGCCAGCTGTGCCATTGGTCCCGGATTCAGTGCTGGATCGACTGGCCAAATGCACCAGTGGTTCGCTGACCACCCAGCTTTACATCAAAGGCATCAAGCAACCGGTGCTGCACGGCGTGACCCAGCTCAACAAGACGCACAAGCCCTTTGCCGGTCGTGCATTCACCATGCGCTTCATCCCTGCGCGTGAAGACATTGACAAGTACGGCAACCTGACGACATCGCCCAGCGCCGAGAACCTGCAATGGGTCGGGGTCGAGCAGATTGAGCCAGGCCATGTGCTGATCATCGACAGCAACAAGGACGGGCGTGCTGCGTCCATGGGCAATATGCTGATCACCCGCATGATGATGCGCGGCGCGCGCGGCGTCGTTACCGACGGCACCTTCCGCGACGGCACCGAGTTGGCCAATATGGACTTTCCGATCTGGTCCACCGGCGTGTCCAACACCACCCGCCTGGCTTATCACCATGTGGCCGACCTGCAGGTGCCCATTGGTTGTGCTGGTGTGGCGGTTTACCCTGGCGATGTGATCCATGGCGATGGCGAAAACATCACCGTGATTCCGGCGGCTATGGCCGAGGAAATGGCCGACCTGTCCGAGAAGCGCGACGACATCGAGGCCTACTTGGCACTTCGTGTGCGTGCTGGCGAACCACTGTGGGGCCTGTACCCTCCCAGCGACAAGACTCGCGCTGAATTTCGTGCCTGGTGCGACGCCGGTCGTCCAGATATTTCCCCCCGTGGACCTGCAGCAACCAGATGAAATACAGAGGAAAACAATGAGCAAATTTACACCCGCTGACCATGCCGCGCTGATCCGACGCTACTTCAAGGCCTGCAATGACGCCGACTACCAGGCGCTGATCGACTGTTTCACGCCTGACGCGGTGCATTACTTTCCACCAGGCTTGCCAGAAATTCCCTGGCGAAGCGCCGACACCATCGCCAAAAAATGGATCTGGTGCGTTGAAACCCTGGGTTCACAGTGGACCATCGAAAAGATTCTGGTGAGCCACGACAGTGACGAAGCTGTGATTGAGTGGACGCACTGGAAAAACAAAAGCGGCACCGCACTACGCGGTGACGAGTGGTACCGCTTTGATCCAGTGACCGGAATGATTGCCGAAATCCGCGCCTACTATGCGGCCCCAGCCGACAAGAGCGTGACGATCAATGAACTCTACGACTTTGACTATGCCAATCGTGGCTACCATTTGAAGAGTGAATGAATGACTGATTTCATCGACAGCACTACGGCTGATGTAGATACCTCTGCCCGTGCTGCGCAAGCTGCTTTTGTTTCATTTGGTCATTCTGAAGCGGCGGTACGGGCCTTGCCCAAGTCGGTCGTCGATTTGGGCTTCAGCCTTGTACAGCGTAGCAGTGCTTAGCCTGGCAAGGCGCTTCAGTCCAGTTTTATGCCGGCGGTCTTGATCACCTGAGTCCAGCGATCAATTTCACTGGCTACAAAACGGCTGTATGCCGCAGAGCCTAGCGTTGGAATCACGAAGCCCTGTGACTCCAGTTTGGCCTTGACGGCAGGTGATTGCATGGCACTGACCGCGACTGATTCCAGTTTGTCCAGAATCGGTTTGGGCGTGCCCTTGGGTGCAGAGATACCAACCCAGGAGTTAGCCTCGAATCCAGGAACGCCCGATTCCGCAATTGTGGGTGTGTCAGGGTAAAGCGGATTGCGTTGAGCACTTGTCACGGCTAGCGCACGGAGTTTTCCCGATTTCACGTGGGGTAAGGCAGCATCCTGATTGATGAAAGTCAACGGAATTTGCCCTCCGAGCAGATCGGTCATCATCGGCGCTCCACCTCGGTATGGAATGCCTACCATGAACAGTTTGGCGGACTGCTTGAGCTGTTCCATGGCCATGTGGCCGGAGGCTGCCGGTGTATAGCCAAAATTCAACTTGCCTGGATTAGACTTGGCGTATGCAATCAATTCCACCATGGTCTTGAAGGGTTGGTCGGGGTGTACCACCAGCACATTGGGGCCGGACATGATTTGCGTGATGTGGTGGAAATCCCTGTTCGAGTCATAACCTAACTTAGGGTTGAGCCCGTGATTGACAGCGTTGGAGCCAACACCGGTCAACACGAGGGTGTAGCCATCCGGTGCAGATTTTGCAGCCCGCTCAGAACCAATAGCTCCACCCGCGCCACCGATGTTTTCAACTACTACGGATTGTTTGAGAGCCTTACCGAGCTCATCGGCTATCAGGCGTCCCATTACATCGCTAGTGCCACCAGCGGGAAACGGCACAATGATTTTGATTGGTTTGTTAGGGTAGTCGGATTGGGCTGAAGCCTGCCAAGGCAAGCCGATGGCGAAAAGACTGGTGGCAAGAATGAGATGGCGACGGATCATGGTGAAACAGGTACAAGTAATGAGAAGCTCATTCTGTTGGTTACTGCCCGTTTATCAAAGTCAGGGTTTTTTCTGGTTTCTAACAAATCGTCCCAGCAGATGGGATCAAATGATCAAAAAATATCTGGCTCACCAGCTGTTTCTCCAAATTGGGTTTGCAAGAAGTCCATGTCACAGCCTTGATCAGCTTGCAGGATGTGTTGTTGGAACATGTGACCATAGCCCCGCCCAAAACGCGGTGGCGGGGGCACCCATTCGGCACGGCGCCGGGTCATTTCTTCGTCACTCACAGCCATTTGGATAAGCCGTGCTGGAATGTCGATGGAAATCAGGTCACCAGTGCACACCAGCGCAAGATTGCCACCTACAAAGGACTCGGGTGCCACATGCAGCACGCAGGCTCCGTAACTGGTACCACTCATGCGCGCATCGCTGATGCGAACCATGTCGCGAAGTCCTTGCTTGAGAAGCTTTTGTGGCATTGGGATCATGCCCCACTCCGGCATGCCCGGGCCGCCCTTAGGTCCGGCGTTACGCAGCACGATTACATGGTCGCGCGTGACATCAGCATTTTCATCGTCCAGAAAAGCCTTCAGTGTGGGGTAATCGTCGAACACCACTGCCGGGCCGGTGTGTTGCAAAAATTCCTGATTCATGGCCGAAGGTTTGATCACGCAACCATCGGGTGCCAAGTTGCCACGAAGCACAGCCAGAGACCCTTCGGCATAAACTGGTTTGTCTATCGGGCGTATCACGTCTTCGTTCCAGACTTTAGCGTCGGCAATGTTTTCACCGATCGTCTGACCGGTCACGGTCAGTTGTGTCAAGGATAGGAGTGACAGCAAGCGCTGCATAAGCGCGGGCAGACCGCCTGCGTAGTAGAAGTCCTCCATGAGGTACTGGCTCGTTCCATTGGGTCGGATGTTGGCCAGTACGGGCACTTTACGGCTGACGCGGTCGAAATCTTCCAGTCCAATCGTCTGGCCGGCGCGTCGCGCTTGTGCTATCAAATGGATGATGGCATTGGTGGAACAACCCAGCGCCATAGCCACGGTGACGGCATTGAGAAACGCCTCGTGTGTCTGTATTAGCGATGGGCGCAGATCTTCATGCACCATCTCCACGATACGCCGCCCCACCTGGGCCGCCATGCGCTGATGGCCGGCATCCGCAGCCGGAATGGAAGACGCGCCAGGCAAGCTCATGCCCAGTGCTTCGGCGATCGAAGTCATAGTGCTGGCGGTGCCCATGGTCATGCAGGTGCCGTGACTGCGTGCAATGCCGCCAATGATGCCCTGCCACTCTTCCTCGGTAATCATTCCTGCGCGGCGCTCGTCCCAATATTTGAAAGCGTCCGAGCCAGAGCCCAATGTCTGCCCACGTGAGTTGCCCCGCAGCATGGGGCCGGCGGGTAAAAAGATGGCTGGCAAGTCAGCACTGGTGGCACCCAGAAGCATGGCGGGGGTGGTCTTGTCACAACCACCCATCAGCACCACACCATCGACCGGGTAGGCGCGGATCATTTCCTCCACCTCCATCGCCAGCATATTCCGATACAACAGGGCAGAGGGTTTGATCAGGACCTCTCCGAGCGAGATAGTGGGTAGTTCCAACGGAAAACCACCAGCTTGCAGTACGCCACGCTTGACCTGTTCCACGCGTTGCTTGAAGTGCTGGTGGCAGGGGTTGTAGTCAGACCAGTTGTTAATGATGGCAATCACCGGCTTGCCTTCCCAGTCCTTGGGGTCGTAACCCATCTGCATCACCCGCGACTGGTGATTGAAGCTGCGGAAGTCGCCTTTTGCTAACCATCGCTGGCTACGGAGTTTGTCGAGTTTGCCCATGAACTTTTGCTGAATGTTAAATGCCGGAAAGTGCCAGCATATTTTTTAATTCGACTGCGAAGGCTGATTTATGGTGTTGACCAAGCGCCTGCTGCTTGCAGCAGACCTCGGGTGTAACCTACAGCAAAAGACATGAACCGTTCACGGTTGGGGTCGATGTCAGAGACTGGAACATGGTCTGGACACAACGGTCCACGATAACCCCCTCGTTGATATGCCTTTATCGCCTCGAACATATCAACGTCACCTTCGTCAGGAAATACCTCCTGGAAATCCAGATAACCGCCGCGAATGTTACGAAAATGCACCATGAAGATACGCCCAGTAGAGGCAATTTCCTCAATGAGAGGAATCATGTGCTTAGCGGGTTCCTTGAACATCTCTGCAACCGTGCCCTGGCAGAAGTTAAGCCCATGGTTCTTGCTCGAAGACAGACTCAGAAATTTGCGAAGACCGTCAGCAGAACCAACAACATGTTCGATACCGTTGAGGCCGCCGATTGGGTAGGCTGGATCGTGTGGGTGGCAAGCCAATCTTACGCCTGCTTTGTCTGCAGCAGGCACCAAGCCTTCGACTAAGAATTCAATTGCATCCCAACCAGCCTGAATTGATACCGGAGGGACTTCGCGAGCCATTTTTTGACCACACAAAACGGCGGCTTGAGAGCCACCTTCCTCTTGATTAGTGGGATAGCCAACCCCCCAGTACGAATGTTTTGCATCTTCTTCAGGAGAGTATTCGGCATATACAAAACTGGAGTTTTGTGCCCCGCCACGGCCGGGTTTGAGACCTGTCCGCGTAATTCCCACCATTTGGACGTTGTACTTCAAGCAATCAATACCAGCATCTGCTGCTTTCTGAATGTTCTCAGCCAAGATCTGACGCTGCTTTTTGGCACTCTCTAAATCAATGATCGAATCCAACAGAACAGAACCGACGTCCAATGCGAACACATCCAGCTTAAGGTCAAAGCTCTCAATCCATTGCCTGTAAGTTCTGAGCTTTGTTGTGTTCCAGATACTGACACCTCCCGAGGCTGAAACGAGATCGGTGCCACGGTTATCGAGAACGACTCGTTTAACACCCAGTTGTGCGCTCAAGCGTAGTCGCCGTTCATCGGGATTGAGAAGTTGTTCGCTGATGTACATGATTATTTGCTTACAAAACTGTTGTGGTTATGGGCTCAGCGATTGTGGAATGCCTTGCCGGTATTTGGAACCTGCTAGCCCTGTGCCATAAATTGCAACCATCTGATCAGTCCCAGATTGCGGGACTGGTCAAGGTGGCTACAACTCTGTACATATAGACTCTCGCTAAAGGCTAATCTTCAAAATCTAAAAATGACCGCTTTGCTTAACCTTGATTGACTGATATGGGTCGTAAGCGGCCTTGCGGTAGCTGCATGGTGGATGACCTAAACCAGTCTGAAGGGGTCACTTGATTGGAATGTTGTTATAAAGACTGTCTACAAAATTGGGAAAATGCCAATATGAAATTAAATTACGGCTTATTTCTTTCAACAAGTTTCATCAAATTCAACCTTCAAGATATAGCCGTTTGCCGGATTTGGTACGTTTAAGTTTGAAGATTTGACAAGCCTGAGCGTGCAAACATTGCCAGAGTGAGGAGCTCAATATCAGTTCGCAGTCAAACTCAAATTTCCGACGCAAGATCCACTACTTTCAGAAGCCTCCCGGCGCGCGGTCTCAAGCAACCACTCACGAAAAACCGCAACACGCTCAAGTTTAGCCTTATCTACCGTGCTCACCACATAGTAGGAGGATAGTATGGGTTTTACCCAATCTGGAAAAGGCGCAACCAACCTGCCTGATTGCAGATGATCTCGAACAAGCATGCTGCGGCCCAGCACCATGCCGCCACCGGCTATTGCTGTTCGTAGAATCAGAAGCGGGTCGGAATAACGGGGGCCTGCGTCAACGTCATTCACGTCCATGCCCAGTTCCTCAAGCCACAGGTTCCACGAAATCCAAGGCTCGTGGATCATCCGGACGGATGAGTTGAGTAAGGTGAAAGACGCTAGTTCATGACGCTGGTACTTAGAGGACTCTCGCTTGAGTAGCAAGGGACTACAAACGGGTGTTACGGTCTCGGTTGACAGCAGATCAGCTTGCAAGTGATTGCCAAAGCCACCACGCCCGAATCGGATGGCTACGTCGGCGCTGTCACCCGATAGATCGGCCATGCGGTAGTCTGTCTGGATGAGCACATCCACATTTGGCCAGCGCGTACGAAAGTCAACTAGCCGCGGCATGAGCCACTCCTGGGTGAAAGACGGTAGTGCGCTGACTACTAGAACTTGCGAGGCAGCTTGTTCCGGCCGAGGAATTAAGTTAATCGCTGATTCGAAACACTCAAAGCCGGCCGATATCGCCGGATAGATCGAATTTCCTTGAGGTGTAAGCACAAGTCCAGCGGGTAACCTCTCAAAAAGGAGACAACACAGGTGTTCTTCTAGGAGCTTGACCTGGTGACTGATGGCCGTCTGCGTCACAAACATTTCCTGGGCCGCTCGAGCGAAGCTGCCTAACCGCGCCGATGCTTCAAAGGCCTTCAGTGCCTTGAGAGGGGGCAATCGCTTGCGACACGAAACGCGAGTATTTGTATCCGCAAGGGCGGCTTCAGTGGCTGCTGTAGTAGAGATAGCCCAAGTTTTTTGATTATCGAGACTCAATTTTTATCAGCCCTGAAAAGTATGTCTTTTTCATTTTTTCACCTATCATATCCATGAAGAGGCGCAAAGAATAGTCATTTTCCTTAGGAGCAATAAAGCGCCGCAATCAGCCAAAGCAAGGAAAACCAGATGAATATGGTCCGGCGCGATATGGTATTAACTGTCAATGGAGCTACATGCCGTATTTCGGCTAGTGGCAACGATAGCCTTGCCAAGGTATTGCGCGAACAACTTCACCTGACGGGTACCAAAATCGGTTGCAATGCCGGAGAGTGTGGTGCTTGTACCGTTGTTATGAATGAACGCGCTGTCTGTTCCTGCCTGGTGCCAGCTGCACGCGCCGAAGGAGCACACGTGAAAACTATCGAAGGCGAAGCCGGTAGTGGTGGCAGCCTATCGGCTATCCAGCAATCAATGATCGACCATGGGGCATTCCAGTGCGGTTTCTGCACACCTGGAGTAGTGATGTCGCTTTCTGCTTTGTTCGCTAAAAATCCGTCGCCTAATGAACATAATATCCGTGTGGCTTTGCAAGGAAATGTGTGCCGATGTACAGGCTACGTCAAGATAATTGAAGCAGCAAAAGCTGTAGCTAGGAGCGCCGTCGCATGAATATGCGACATATCGGCAAGGCGATTGCTCCGCAGAAAGAAGCCTCAATAAAGGTAACTGGCAAAGCTATATACACACACGACTTCGAATTGCCAGGCATGTTATGGGGAGCGATGCTTCGAAGCCCTCACCCGAGCGCGCGTATTGTCGCAATAGACACCTCGAGCGCTTGCTCCATGCCGGGAGTTGCCGCGATCATCACCGGGGCGGATGCAGACGTGCGTTACCTTCATATGTCTCCCCGCTATGCCGACCGGTACCCGTTCGCCCGAGACGTGGTGCGCTTTGTCGGGGAAGAAGTTGCAGCTGTCGCAGCTGACACTCTCGAACATGCTCTAAGCGCCGTAGCTGCCATCGTCGTAACGTATGAAGTCCTAGATCCGATATTCGAAACGCGTGATGCTATGGCACCAGGCGCTCCAGTTATTCACCAGCGGGAGGGTCTACCTCCCAACGTCGCACAGCATACGATGGCTGAATGGGGTGACACTATTTCAGGTTTCACAAATGCGGTACACACTGTTGAAGGGACTTATTCTCACGGCACAATCGCGCCGGTTTGCATGGAGACAAATGGCGTAGTAGCTACCTATGACCATGCCCTCGATCGCATTGACGTGTGGGCTGGCACTCAATCACCATTCTTTGTCCGAAAGGAAATTGCACACATCCTTGGGTTAGACCGCAAGCAAGTTCGTGTTCATTCCATCGAAATCGGCGGTGGCTTCGGTGGCAAGTCTCAGGCGCCAGAGCCCATCGGCATTGCAGCATTGCTCTCGCGCAAGGCGCGCGCTCCGGTGAAGATACAGCTATCTCGAAGGGAGGAATTCATCAGCGGCAAGACAGACCCTGGCAAAATTATGATGTTGAAGACGGCTGTAGATGCCGATGGCAAAATCATCGCACGTCGCAACCATTATGTTGTGGACAACGGAGCTTTCACTCACATGGGGCCAGCCTACGTTTCTGCCGTGCGACAGCGCACGTCAAACCTTTACCAGGTAGGTGCAGTAGAGTTCGACGGCAAGCTGGTCTACACAAATAAGGTGCCCGGGGGGTCTTACAGAGGAATGGGTGTGCCGCAGATCATATGGGCACTTGAAACACAAATCGACGAGCTTTCAGAGCGTCTAGGTAAAGACCCAATTGAATACCGTATCGAAATCGCTAATCAGCCCGGCGACGTAACCCCTCAAGGCTTTGAAATTTCTACCTGTGGCCTTGCTGATTGCCTGCGAGAAGTCGGACGACGAATTAGCTGGGCAGACAAGCGAAGTAATCCAAAGCCGTGGCGAGGGTTAGGTGTCGCTGCCATGATCAATCCGAGCGTGGGTATTCTTTATTCCGAAGGAAATTTTGCGAACGTAAGCCTTGAGTTAATGGGAGACGGCCGTTTTCTTCTAGCCACTCAAAATGCAGATTGCGGTACCTGGCAGAACACCACACTTGCACAGTTCGTTGCACAGACGCTGGATCTCAATGTTGCAGCCATTGACGTGATACACATGGACACAGACGATGCGCCTGACGATCTGGGGAGCGCAGCTTCGCGAGTGACCTTCATGGCAGGCGCGGCTGCGATCGACGCATCAAACGAGTTGATGATGCAGGTGCGTGAGTTGCTAGCATTAAACCGCAGCATATCTCCAGAGGGAATTAAGTTTATAGATGATGGCGTTCAGCTGGATACGGCTCAGCACCTTAGCTGGGATAAAGTAGTAGCGATCACTGGCCCACTGAAGGTAAATGGCCACCACAAATTAGATCAGCCGCTAGCCGACCCCAAAACAGGCTATGGCAATTACTCGGCAACCTATGCTTTTGGTGCGCAGGCAGTTGAAGTTGAAGTCGACCCTGAGACCGGCCACGTAAAGGTGTTGAAAGTAGTGGTAGTTCAAGATGTGGGGCGGGTAATTAATGAGGCCTCTCTCGACGGACAGATGCACGGCGGGATAGTGCAAGGTATCGGCATGGCGCTTTCGGAAGACCTGGTGTTTGACCACGGGCAGCCAGTAAATACCTCAATGATCACCTACCGTGTCCCCCGGATTTTCGAAGCAACTGAAATCGAGACGGGATACATCGAAACCAACGACCCTCGGGGCCCTCTGGGCGCCAAGTCAAGTGGCGAAATGTCCATTAACCCGACTGTGGCCGCAATAGCTAATGCGGTCGCCAACGCCACCGGTATTCGCTTCCGCACGTTACCGATAACGCCACAAAAGATGCTTGCTGCGCTCAAGCGTAAGCAGCAGCACAATCTTGAACTCAAGCCATGGCTTCGTCCTTACAATTTAGAAATAGCCGTCGCTCGCAGCCTCTATCCAAAGGGACTCTTCCCGGCTATGAAGAAGATTGGCGAAACATTCTCTAAACCGAAGCCACGCGTATCAACCTACGACTATGAGAAGGCTGATGACATTGAGCATGCAGTTCGACTACTAAGCCAGAGAAAACAGGGGGTCAAACTCATGGCCGGAGGAACGGACTTACTCACCGGCATCCGTCAAGGTGTGTATGCTCCAAAGTTAGTCATAGACATATCCCACACTGCTGGCCTTGGTGGAATAGATATTGGCCAAAAGTGCGTCCGCATTGGCGCTGCAGTAACACTAACTGAGATCATCGAACACGACGAGTTGCGCGCAGTTCTTCCAGGTATGTGCGAGGCAGCAGATCTAATTGCAACCCAGCAGATACGCAACGTAGCGACGATTGCGGGCGACCTTTCACAAGAGAAGCGCTGTTGGTTTTTTCGAAGCGCCCTGCCCTGCTATAAAAATGGCGGCGCGTCATGTCCTTGTTACGCCGTGATGGGTGACAACCGGCACCACGCCATCATGGGTGCAGGTCGATGCGCTGCGCCTTGTGTTGCTGATCTCGCACCAGCACTCACGTCTTTGGATGCCACAGTTGTCGTGCACGGACCAGATGGCTCGCGCCGCATATCTATGCTTGACTTCTACAAGTGGTCGGGTGAGACAACAGTTTCTGCTCAGGAGATCATTTTGGCAATTGAGGTACCAATTGTCACTGGTGCTACCCAAGCCTATGAAAAATATTCCCAGTGGCGCGGCGACTTCCCAGAAGCTTCTGCCGGCGTTCGTCTCGTATGGTCCGGGGACCGCCTTTCCTCAGCTCAGATATCTCTTGGTGGTGTATCTCCCTTGCCGATGCGAGCCTTGTACGCAGAGAGATCACTGATGCGCGAAAAATCCCTCACAGATGAAATCATCCAGTCTGCTGCAAGCAAGGTCGTCTATGGCGCACTTCCACTGCGGGACAATGAATCCAAAGTCGAAATGATTATCGCCGTTACCGCAAGGGCGCTAAGGCGCGCGCGCGATGCACACTTCAAATGACTTAAGCCGCCATGACTTCATTACCGCCCTTAGCTTTTCCCTTAATCCCTAATAGGAGTTTCATCATGATTCCACGCACAATAATCCGCCTTACAGCACTTGCGATCGTTTCTGTCTTGACCCTGCCGGCCTCCGCCAAGGACAAGTTCGTATACGGCGTACCATCAGCCATCAGTTCTGCCATTGCCAACTTCGCTTTTGCAAAGGAGCTCGGTTACTTTGATCAGGAGAATCTGGAGGTTGAACTGGTGCCACTCGCAGGCTCGAGCATTATCATTCCGCAACTACTCTCGGGCCAGATCCACGCAGCCGGTGCAAGCATGGAGCCGTTGGTAATAGCACGCCAGCCCGGCAAGCAGAATTTCCCGCTTAAGTTTGTTTATAACTACCTGCGCAATTCGGTATGGGAATTTGCAGTACCCGCCGACAGCCCAATCAAGTCGATTGCCGACCTCAAGGGAAAAAGTATTGGCGTGGTTTCCCTCGGCTCAGGCAACGTTTACACAACCCGCGCCATACTTGCAGCTTCAGGTGTTGACTGGAAAGGCGTTAACATCCAGCCCGTTGGCTTTGGAGGTCAGGCTTTTCAAGCGCTCAAGACCAACCAAATCCAGGCTCTAAACCTTTGGGAAAGTGCCCATGCAGCCTTGGAAGTCAGTGGAACACCAATCCGTCGCTTGGACATACCTAAGGAGTTTCAGGGAATGTCCAGCCATGGCTTCGAGGTAACTGAAAAGTTGTTGAAAGAAAATCCTCAACTTATTGCACGCTTTGGTCGTGCCGTTTCGAAAGGCGCTGTAGCATGCGAAGCCAACATGACAGGTTGCCTGCAGGCCTTTTGGAAGCACTACCCTTCCCTTAAGCCCAAGGTCGGCTCTGAAGAAGAGATACTTCGCAAGGAAATGGCGGTCATGAAGCCACGAATTGACAACGTGACCTACTTCCGCACTGGAGAGCCACGCTTGTGGGGTGCATATGCCGACCGCGACTGGAAGTTGCTGATTGCTGCTCTCAAAGAAGGCGGCGAAGTTACTAATGAAAATATACCAATGTCTTCTCTCTACTCCAACGAACTTGTTCCCGAGTACAACAAATTCGACCCGCAGGTCGTGTCCCGCCAAGCTCGCTCCTGGAAACCTTGAACACAGTTGCAGCAGCGGAACCACACTTGGCTAATGAGTAACCCATGACCGAACCACGCCTTTCGATCGAGAAATTGAGTGTAACCTACGCCTCTGCTCGTGGCAAGCTAACAGCAATCCAAGACCTGAGCCTTTCCGTGACTAATGGACAATTCGTTGCGGTTCTAGGACCTTCGGGCTGCGGCAAATCCACCCTGTTAAACATTGCCTCGGGCCTACTATCTCCCTCAGGTGGATTAGTGAGCATTCAGGGAAAGCCCGTGACCGGGCCGCGGCCTGATGTAGGGATCGTTTTTCAGCAACCTACTCTGCTACCGTGGAAGAGTGTCATCGAAAACGTACTAGTTCCGGTGCAAGCTATGGGTATGAAAGTTAGCGAGCACATGGAACGTGCACGAAGCCTCATTAAGATGGTTCGACTTGAAGGCTTCGAGAACCATTACCCCAATGAACTTTCGGGCGGCATGCAACAGCGAGTGGGTATTGCTCGCGGATTTATGCACGACCCACAACTGCTACTGATGGACGAACCTTTTGCAGCGCTTGACGCAATGACGCGCGAGCACATGACTGACGAGCTTCAATCCATGTGGATGCAAAGCGGCAAGTCGGTACTTTTTATAACGCACTCTATACCCGAGGCGGTTTACCTAGCTGACCGTGTCGTCGTACTTTCAGCGCGACCTGGTACTGTCGTAGACGTTATCGATGTGCCTATTCCGCGACCACGAACGCTTGAAACGCTTAGCTCTCCTGAATTCACATCCATCTGCAATCGCTTGCGCATGTTCTTCCGCGCACAGTCCGAAAAACAGGAGAATAAGTCATGAAAGATCGTGCACTTTCCATAATATTGCCCATGGGAGCACTCATCTTCCTCCTGATAATCTGGGACCGCGCGGTGGTGCTACTAGAAATCCCAACATACCTACTTCCACGCCCAAAGGACGTAGCAACTGCGCTTTGGAATGGCTACGTACTAGAACAAACCTACTGGAAGCACCTGAGGACAACACTATACGAAGTGGTAGTCGGCTATGGTATCGGTTGCACCATTGCTCTCACCGCAGGAGCCATTGTTGCAGAGTCTCGCCTGATCGAACGTACCCTGATGCCCATCATAGTAGCCATCCAATCCATTCCAAAGGTAGCACTTGCGCCACTACTCATCGTTTGGTTTGGCTTTGGTGTGGCCTCCAAGATGGTGCTCGTGGCCCTGATTTGCTTTTTTCCGGTGTTCATAAACAGCTTCTACGGCCTGCGCTCTGCGAACCCAGACCTACTCCGGCTTTATCGCGCATTTGGCGCACCACGACTGCATGTTTTCTTCCACGTGAAGCTACCATCGGCTGCTGGGTCAATCTTTGCTGGTTTACAAATTGGCGTCGTTCTGGCATTGATTGGGGCCATTGTCGGAGAGTTTGTTTCGGCCAAGGAGGGGCTAGGTTACCTCATCCAATCGTCAACACTTAGCTTTGACGTGGCGACAATGTTTGCAGCAGTAGTGTCGCTGTCTGCCGTAGGAATCACTGCCAGTAGCATCGTACGATTTGTTCAGGCGAAAGTAGTGTTTTGGGAACAACGGGATTCGTCTGGTGCCACCCTTTCCGAGACAGTCTGAAATGCAATCAATTGAAACCCCAACAAACCAACACATTCGCTGCGAAGCAGATGGCTTCGAGTTTGAAGCTATCACTGAAATGTCACTGATGCTAGCACTGAAAAACACCGGATTTGATATTGAGGCGTCTTGCGAGGGCTCAATGGTCTGCGGTACATGCCACGTCCGTTTGCTCTCAGGATGGGAGGCTCTTGTTCAACCAGCACGGCAGGACGAACTTGACGTACTCAGCAGCTTGCCAGGCGTAACTAACCAGTCGCGTTTGTCTTGCCAAATCGTCATCACGCCCGCGCTTGCAGGACTAAGCATTGAAATTGCACGCTGAGTAGAACCAACACTTAAAAAAAAGCATATCAATAAGGAGACTCATGATGGAAGAACATCCTATTCGTATACATGGCAACCCAACCTCGCTCCGCACAGCAAGAGTCCGACCCCACTCTGTGGCAATGCCTGCTGAGGGAGAGGGCGGCGTCTTTACACAGTCTTGGTTCCCGGTAGCACTTGCCAGCGAACTCGTTGCAGAGCAGATTTTGGGTCTCGAGTTTCTAGACGGAAAGATTGTGCTGTTCCGGGCACCTGATGGAACAGTACGCGCCATGAGTGCCTATTGCCCACATGTCGGCGCGGACTTGTCCGTGGGTAAAATAGTCGATGGACGTGTGCAGTGCGCCTTTCACCACTGGGAGTACAACACTGAAGGCTTCTGCGTAAAGACCGGTATTGGCGACCCACCGCCTAAAACTGCCTGCCTGTTCGTGTTCCCGGTGCAGGAGCGGTACGGGATCATCTGGGTGTTCAATGGAGAAGAGCCTCTGTTCGACCTGCCGCAAATGCCTTACCCAGACGATGAACTCGTGATGTCGTCCTACCGCTTTGGCCAAACGCTTAACTGTGACCCATGGGTGTTTGCGGCCAATACACCTGACATGCAGCACCTAAAGGTTGTGCACAAAATTAAGTTCGAGACTGAGGAAACCCATGAGCTAGTTCAATGGCATGACTATGGTCTTGAATTCAAATACCGCGGCTTGCACCAGGGCGATGTTCCTATAGATAACACCTCGGGTATCCGTGGAACCAGCGTTTTCTACCGCTGGGGTCTTTACGATGGTTTCTGGCGCTGCAACGTCACCGGCTTCAGCCTGCCGCGCCCTGGCAGACACAACGTCTTCAGCTGCAGTATTGTTCTGGCTGGTCCCAAGTCGGCAGAACAGCTTGAATCAGTTTTGGCCATAAGCCGCCGCACCGTAGGAGAGGACAAGGACATACTTAACACAATCCATTACCGCCAGGGTCTGCTTACAAAGGCAGATAAATCACTGGGTCAATTCCTCGCCTATTTACGAAAATTTCCCCGTGCGCACCCATCGGCAGGCTTCATTAACTAACAATTTCAGTCTCCCTCTTTCCCTCATTCAACCAAACTAAAGGACAAAAATGACAAATTCCCGCATCAACCCTGCATCCATGGGTGGCGAACCCGGTGCCTACTCCAACGGCATTCTGGTCAAGTCGACTGATGCCACATTGTATGTCGCAGGCCAAATAGGCATCGATGCCAAAGGCGTTTGCAGTAGCGACTTTGAAGCTCAGACGCGCCAGACATGGAGCAACATCGAAGCTATTCTGGGAGAGGCCGGAATGACGCTTAAAGACATCGTTAAGACGACCATCTTTCTCGTGAATCCAACTGATTACCCAACTTTTGTGAAAGTACGCACCGAAGTTCTGAACGGCCACAAGCCGGCCTCAACTCTCGTTTACGTATCCGCCTTGGTCAAGCCAGACTGGAAGGTTGAAATCGACGTGATCGCCGCACGCTAATCGCGCACAACCCGGACCCAAGAGAAAAAATGGACTACGAGCTTGACACCCAAACAAGTGCGGATCATCGTATGGACCTAACAGACCGGCCCACGCGAATCCTTCATGCAATGATGCGGGTGATGGACCTTCAAAAGTCTCTAGACTTTTACATCGGCGCACTAGGGATGCAGCTCGTGCGCCGGCAGGACTACCCTGCCGGACGCTTCACACTAGCATTTCTGGGGTACGGAACCGAGGACTCACACACAGTGCTGGAACTAACCCACAACTGGGATCAGGCTGAGCCTTACACCCTCGGCTCTGCGTGGGGCCATATAGCCATCGCAGTAAATGACATTCACATCGTATGTGCAGACCTTGCAGAATTGGGAGTAAACATCGTGCGGCGACCTGGACCTATGAAGCACAGCTCAACGCTGATAGCGTTTATTGAGGACCCAGATGGATACAAGATTGAATTGATACAAAGGGCTTAAGCACTGGCGGCTCGGGTTAATCTGCCGTACTTTGCAACAAGCTAAAGGCATGCATTTGTCGAAGTTTCACATTTTGAAATAAAACTCCTCATAACGACAATTAGATAGCAATTCAATTTAAGACCTCTAACTTCTGCACAAGAGAGTTGCCAACAGTCCAGCGAAATAAATATAAATTTTAAAGTACTAATTAATTCCAAAACTTTGTACTTTTATAGGATCAAGCGTAAAGACTCTTTACGCTTGTTCATTTTGAACTTTTATCCGAGCCATCTACTTAGCTTCGGAAGTGTAAAAGTATATGGAGTTTTCACCTGGTCGGATGTAGTAATCTGCGTCAAGCCCGTGGAGATTTGTATGAACAATTCCGAATCCAAAAAGAAACTGTTGGCACTTCAGAAGTCCAAATTTTTATCAGTAGAAATTCAGGACGCTTTGCGCTTTGCTATAGAGAAGCTTTCAGACAGTGAAAACCATGACGCGCAAATTCCCAAGCCCGTCATGGCAAACAAACGATGGAGTCAAGCTGAAGAAAATCAGCTTATCGAATCCCTGCTAGCTGGAAACTCCATAGAACTTATCGCAGCCAATCTATCCCGAAGCGCCAACAGCGTCTTCAGCAGGCTACATCTTCTTGGTGTCATTTCGATCAACAGTTCCAAAGCGATTGATATCAAGTATCGCGATGTTGGCTCCAAGGAAAAAAACATAGAAATTGATCTCAACCGAAAGTGCATTGAGTGCGCTGAACTGGTTGGCCCAAAGCGCCTGAAAAAGAATCCAAACTTCTATCGCTGTGAGTCGTGCCAATTGCAGTTTGAGGCAAGTCGAAAAAGTGTATAGAGTTTTCGCTGCAACTTCCATGATGTTCAGCTTATGTATTCGAATGTTTTACAGTGGCGTCAATTTCGAAAAAAAATATTGGCGTTTCTAATACCAAAATCAAAAAACCGCTCAGACTTATGATTGTTATAGACTTCCATGAGTGCCTTCAACCAATTGCGTTCTTTTTCATGAGATGCAATTCTTAAATGGTTGAGATGTTTAGTCATAGCAATCAAGGTAGTTCGCTTTTGCTTATAAGTAATACTTAATTACATCCCCATCCATAAAACTACGTCTTCCAGCTAATACACGATAGCCCCATGTAACGACTTCTGGAATTGCTATACAGCAGTTGTACTCAATGTGAATCGCTATGGAGTGTTCAGATGTAGCTAAATAAACGTCTTTTTTACATTTTGTACATCTACGAACCAAGTTAAAGTCCTCCCCTTTAACTTGAGTCATTTCTTGCCAGGTAGCTTTACACTTAAATTTGTAGTGACAATTGCGGATAAAGTGGTTTGTGGTTTCTGCTTCCATACCCTGCTTATAGTCAGGGAAGAAAATTTGTCAAGTGCCATGATAGTGGGCGTACTCTGGCACAACCATTCATTGCCCTCCCTCATTAGTTATTCATCAAAAAATCAGCTACGCTTTAGCGCTACATCTCAGGCTTTATTGACTTGCGTTTTCAATTGACCACTGGCCTTCAATGTGACCACCCGCCTTGGAGGTATGGTCACTTCTTTTCCAGTTCTTGGGTTGCGCCCTGGGCGGGCTGATTTGTTGTGAACTTCAAAATTGCCGAACCCCGCAATTTTTACTTCATGCCCACTAACTAAACCCTTGCTAATTTCTTCATAGAAAGCATCTACAAAGTCTCTGGCTTCACGCATGTTCAAACCCAGCTGTTCGAACAGCATCTCTGAGAGCTTTGCCTTAGTCAAAGCGGTTGTATCAATTGTGTCGATGGAAATTTCCATGACGAAATTATGACAGCCACTGGCAAGGCTGAGCAACCATTTTTACTATGCCTCTCATCCCTATGATCAAGAAATTTAAAAACACTATATTTCTAGCCATAAATCCACGGTTTCGAGCCGTTAGAAGGGTTTTTGTGCCGAAAAGGATTGCCCTGCACCCTGAGCCTGCTGCTGCATGCCATGCAAATCAGCTTGGCTAAAACTACTTGATTGAGTCGGCCTGAGCACAGGCTGGGAGCTGGGCAATGGTGAAGGCCTGCTGGGGGCCACCGATCTTGGCTGAGGGGGTACAGGACTTTTCGCTGGGGGTGGCTTGGGGGTCGGTGGTTTCGGCTTTGGGGCTGGGAGTGCCTTAGGTATGGGCTTCTTAGGCTTGAACTTTTTTGGCTTGGGGGTAGCTGCAGCCTGAGCTTTTTGTGCTGCAGCTTGCTTGGCCTGGGCCATTACAGCTGACCATACGTTGTCAGATATCAACCTCCAAAGTGCCAGCTGATCCTCAGGGTTGGCAATTTCCATAAATCTCATCTTTGGTCTCCTTTCTCTACATTTATTTAGCAAATTCAACGCATAAACCTATGCAAACTGAATTGCCTTCATAAATATGGATATGAAGATCTACGAAATTGAAGGCCCAAAATCACCAGAGCAACTTCGCCTCGACCAATTAAAGGCAAGCAGCAAACGTGCAAGCGACGCGTTAAAGATGGAGAGAGAAAGGCAAAAGGCCCAACGCGCACAAAAGGCCATGCAGCTACTTCTAAAACCAAAGTCCAAAACAATTAAACCTATTCAATCCATCAAACCAATTTAGTCAAAAGAAAGCCGACGCTAAGGTCGGCCTGTTGAATATCTAAAAAGTTAACTATTTTTAGTAGGCAGCTTTAGCGTATTTCGCTTGCTTGATGCACCCTCATTTTCAAACCCAGCTTTAACGAGTCCACTGATAGACTCAATGCGAGCATCAAGCTCGCCAGCGTCTACAGCTGTTCGCAGCACTTCAAGCGTTGTGATGACACCTGCAATGTTTTCAGTCTCGATGGCGTTCTTTCCCTCAATGACTTCAAGTGTGCGAGCGCCATAGCGAACAGTGATGCACAACTTGCCGTTTTCGCTTGGCCACCACCATGGCTTCAAGCGCTTAGGGACTTCCACCTTACGCGTCTCCCCTGTCTCTTGATCTCTAACGCTGCGAATCTTGACTGGCACAAACTCAGTACCAGCCTGAATGGCCTTGGCCATTTGTATCTGTTCGTGAAGTTTATTGCTGAGTTTTTGACGCCGCGCATGCTTAGGGTTGTTGCCCTGTT
>Ga0214921_10004309_pt1 | contig 21022 bp, 21 predicted proteins | sample LL1505_MetaG_FD_177992 | JGI IMG/M metagenome (GOLD analysis project Ga0214921, IMG submission 177992) | Freshwater microbial communities from Lake Lanier, Atlanta, Georgia, United States - LL-1505 | ecosystem: Environmental > Aquatic > Freshwater > Lake | place: USA: Georgia | collected...
TGCGGACCTCCTTTCAATTGATCCTTTCCCTTATATTGTGCCCGTCCTCTAGCCGACAGGTTTCCTTTTCCAGTTCATCGGCAGAAGGCTAACGGGAGTATCGTCTGAAGCGACGTTAACCCTAACGAGCACATCGGAGAGCCACTCCCAGGGATTAACCTTGTTGAGCCGACAGGTTCCAAGGAGCGAGTAGAGCACGGCGGCGCGACGAGCTCCATCGTGAGAGCCAGCGAAGTAGTAGTTCTTGCGACCGATGGCGATGTACTTCATCTGCCGCTCTATGGAGTTGTTATCGAGCTCGTAGACACCACTCTCCATAATGCGCATAACCTCTGTCTCTTGTTTGATAGCGTACGAAAGCGCTTGAGCGAAGGGACTCTTCGGGAGTGACTTGAGCATACAGGCTTTCAAGAACACGAAGAGCTCCTCAAGAAGGGGACGCGTGCGAGCTTGGCGCACGGCAAAACGAGCCTCATGAGTCTTTGCGCTGGCTTCTCCCCGATACACTTCAGAGATAAGCTTTAAAATTCGCGCACACTCAGACCCTGCTGAAGCTTGAGCCTCAATAAAGTTCCTCCGAATATGCGCCAAGCACGCAAGCCGTTCACACCCCTCGGGCACAAACACCTTGTTGTATCCAGCATAGTCATCCGCCTGTGCCACCCCTTGGTAGCCAGCTAACAATTCCCTCGGCACATCTCCCGAGCGTCCTTGCGCATAATGGTACCAAATGAGCCGTGGAGGACCGTGAACCCCCCACAGATACCCCGTGTGACAAGCGTTAGGCTTCGCGCCATCTTGAACCTTTAAGGTGGTTTCATCCAACTGAAGATACGGAAGGCGAAGAATCTCCCTCTTTAACGCCACATATAACGGCATCAAAAGCTCAACGACACCCCCGATCCAGTCACACATCCGTTTCCTGGAGAGCTCAATCCCGATACGCGCAAACATCTGCTCTTGGCGGTGAAGCGGAATCGCATCCACGTACTTGGATACCGCGATGTCAGCTAAGAGCCCCGGTCCGGGGCGTGCCCCTTCAATCGGCAGGACCCCTGCCGGAAGTGGGGCAACAAGTACCTTAGCCCCTTTGCACTTTGAGCACGCCATCTTGGGGCGTACGTGCTCAATCACTTTTAGCTGCGCTGGAACCTTCTCAAGCTCTTGGGTTCGGTGCTCACCGATCTGTACCAACTCAGCGTTACAGCACGAGCAGTGCGTCTCTTCAGGGAGATAGACAACCTCCTCGCGCGGAAGGTTATCAGGGAGCTCCTTTCTGCCGCGGCGAATCGTACGGGTGTGCTTCTCAACAACTACTTCCTCTTTCAGAGGGAGTTCCGCTTGTATCGGCAGGAGCTCAAACGACAACGCAAGTTGCTCTGACGACAGCTTCTCGGTCTTGGGTCCGTAGGTGCGTTGGTTCGCGAGGCGGATGATGTTTTGGAGCTTGGCGATCTCACGATCTCTCTCAACTACCAGCTCAATTAACGTATCTGGCTCAGAGCGTAGTTGTGAGTAGTCATCTCGTGTCACACCACTCTGTGTATCTAACACCGATCACGAATACAAGCTGCTTTCTGCGTTTTTCCTCACTTTTATTCGAGAAAGGTCTGTTCCTTCAAGAATCGCCGCCAAGTCAATCGCGGTGAGCTCTTCGTACCCATCTCGCTTCTCGACTTTAAAACTCCCAGCCTCTAAGCGCTTTGTCCACATGGCGTACCCGTCTCGGTCCCAGTAGAAGATTCGCACCCTATCTCGAGTACGGCTGAAGAACACATACCACCCTCCCTGCATGGCGCTGCGGTGGTATTCTTCTTGTATCCGCGCGGCAAGTCGATCGAACCCCACCCGCATATCAAGGACTCCAGTGTACACGTACACGGCACTCGTGGTGGTTTTAGGATCGGGAAGCATCGAGAGCCTCCAGCACTTCCTTCATCGCTGATAGTGGGGCGCGAACAGTTACGCCATCCCTTACTACTATCTCTACAAAGGTTACGGCTCCGCTATCTACTCGAACGAAACGTTCCTTCTTTTGAGCTCCCTTTCTACGCCACCGTTGGTAGCCAAACTTGCTCGGGTCGATCCCATGCGCTCGGCAAAACTCCGTCGGCTTCATGCCACTGCGCTCTTGTTGCCGTATGAGCTCGTCCCAGTTCTCCTTCATCTTATCCTCCCTTACTCTGTTAAAAGTTATGGGAGGCTTCTCTCACAAGGGGCTATTGACTGGAAACCTGTCGGCTAGAGGACGGACACAAGTCTCCGGCGATCATTCCCAAATGGATATATTTAGCCATAACCTTTATTTTCAATACTCCAATTATCCCGGCGTGTTTTGGGGTAACCTGTTTCGTGATGGCGGTTCTCATGGCTCTCAAATTCGAGGTGGAGGTGTGGTCGCGTACAACGTGTACTCACGAAATGCCCTTGCAGGTTTTGTTGGGGGAATCGGCGGTGGTTTCCACCGTAATGTTGTGGAGAAATCAAGAGATATCCTTAACACTAGTGGTGATGAGCCTCGAGGCATGGGGCTCTCTCTCCAACCAAGCGAAGCCGGCTCGGCGGTAGGACCTCAGGTTGGACAGATCTTAGAGCAGAACGTAGTCGTCAACTCAATCAGTCAGTATCAGCCAAGAGCTTATGATTTTAGGATAAACACGTCATCTGCGTCCCCCATTCAACCACTCCGAGAACTCATCATTCGAAATAATACGGCTCGCAATCACGGCCAGGGGGTACTCTTTAGCGTGACAGGAACGGGCAAACCTGAAAAATCAGTGATAGTTCAACAATATTGCAATCTCCTTGAAAATCAGGTGGCGCGCGAAAAATCCGTCTATTGGTTTCAGCTGCCGGTTAACTTCAACTGGTACAGTTCAGACTTCAATGTATTCTCCTCGCCTCTTGCCAAGCCATTCTTTCTAGGCAACCTCAGCGCCCCAATTGGCCAAATGCAAGAACAGACAGGAATGGATTACTATTCCGAAATGAGCCAGGACTCCTTGAATGCAAACGATCCAAAGGCAGACTTGGCAAGCTTTTTTGCCACCCTATCTGGAGGCACTTCATCTGAGGACGATTATATCGATCTTCTCAGAGACCGCCCAAGCGATACATGGAATAATTCATACGAACTCACCTCGGTGTGGGCCTATTTTGCTGACCGATACTCCCTTGCCGATCAGTCCACCATAGTACCAGGCTGTCTAACTCAGGGCGCTGGGACGACTGATGTACTTCCCCCTTTAAGTCCTCTTACTTCTCCGAGACCAACAGCGACATTCACGCCGACACCTACGCCGACACGAACGAACACACCAACCGCCACACCGACCAGGACGCCAACACCTACGGTGACAAGCACTCCTACGTTTACACCAACGGCCATTAGAACTCCGATAGCAACGCACACTCCTCTGCCGACTGTTGCTACCGCCACCCCTTCAGCGATACTGCCGAATAACACGCCTGTAGCCACTCCTACAATCGTTGCAACAGGTACGCCTACACCGGCATCTTCCCTCACCCCAAATACTCCAGGAGGGAATCCCCCCTTGGTAGTGTCACAGATCGTAGCCGTATGGAACTTCAACCGCGCTACGCTGACAAACCGTGGTGCTACCAACTACCTTCCACAGGGGCGAAGTAAAACCGTTCCCGTTAGGGGGCTGAAGGATTTTTCATTATACCTCAATAGCGTACCCACTACCCAGTGTAGCGTATCAGTAATGAGCGCATCAGGGACTGATTATCTCAGCCGTTCGAACTACGGGTCCTTTAGTCTTCGGCAAAGTGGCACTATAGTTCAGTTTGTTCTCGCTCAGCCTATCGTGAAAGCGGAGATTTTAAGCGTGAGCTTAAAGTGTAACACCTCGCAGACAACTGTCACGATACCTATCTTACCAGGCGATATAAACGACAACGGGGCAGTAGAACGCCAAGATCTAGCTGCTTATGCTAGTGCAATCACCAAGTATGCGGATGCTGTCGGACGATACTCGACTAAGAATGTCTCGGCCCTCTTAGCCGATATCAACGGGGATACGATTCTCGGTAGCCTTGACCGCGGGCTAGTCTCGAATACCTATCTCAATACAACCCTTCCGAAGCCGAAGATGTAGCATTGGGAATGTCGATCCAGGGCCTTGACTGTAAGTCATCGACGACGTTTCCCATCGCCACACCGTCTTTACCATCCCAAAGCGCTTACGGGTCTTCTTTAAGTATGACCGCAAGCTAAATACCATCCTCTTTCGTGCCGCTTGGGGAGCGCTCTCTCAAACGCTCTGAATTGACGAGCGCGAACTTGCGTCTATCTTCACCGTACAAACGTCTGGCGAAGCGTTAAACTACCATCCACACCTTCATGGACTCCTCGCTGACGGATACTGGAAGGACGGCGTCTTCACAAGGTTCGCTGAGGCAGTATTTTGCCCGCACCAGTATTTTGCTGCTAGCCCGGCGACGCGGTCGGCTCTTTTGCTCACATTGCTCGGCAACTACGACCCGAATATACTCTTTCTGATTGATCGGCTACTTTCCCGTCCGCTGCGAGATTTCGACTAAGGAGTCTATGGAAAAAGCATTCGTACTTACCACATCGGATGACGCAGAGATTCATGGTGTTCTACGCCCCTCCCCCAACAAGAGCCGCCCGATGATTGTGTTGGTCCACGGTCTTACCGGCCATATGGACGAGTATATTCATCTACGTCTGGCGAGGTTATTGAACGGGGAGGGATACTCAGTCATTCGCTTCAATCAATACGGTGATGAGCCGCGTGCGAGAAAGTTTCACACGTCGACGATTAGCGAACACGTCTCCGACACCAAAGAGGTCCTAGCGTATGCAAATAGCCAGGGGTACTCCACGGTGGTAGTGGCGGGGCACAGTCTTGGCTCCCCCGTGGCGATAGCGGCCACAGGGGATTTGGTTAAGGGGCTCATATTGATAGATCCGACCGGTCGTCCGATCGATCGGATCAAGGATTGGCAGACCTACGACGGAGAGCACAAGATATCGTACCTCGACTGGTCGCGGCGGATTATCTTAGGGGAACGGTGGATAGCGGATGCGAAGTCGTTTCCTGACTCGTACCTGCAGTTCGCGAGCGTTGCGTGCCCCGTCCAGATCATCGCTGCCGAGCGGGCGGAGCAGATGCAGTACTGTGAGCGCTATCGAGAGGTACATCCCGGGCATCCGGATATTCAGGTTGTGCCCAACGCTACGCACTGTTTCCCTGAGGAAGGCGCTACAGAGGCGCTCGTCTCCATGATTTCGGGGTGGATTGTGAGTAACGTGGGTGGTACATCGGCCTGAAATATTATGCGATCGCCAAAAAGAATCTTGCGTGCCTTCATTGCTTTTCATCTGCTTTTTGCAGGGGCTCTTTCTCAAGCGTTCGCTGGAGAAACCGATCCCCTTCTTGGAGCTTGGAGATACCGGAGTGAACGGGGGGAGGTTGTGTCAATGGTGCTTGTGCATCAATGTGAGGTTACGGCTGACAAAAAGGATATCTGCCATGTTGAGGTGGCGCGTTTCACGCCGGGGCAGGCGCCTGGATATAAACGGATGACTATGCACCTTGCGATAACGAGGGAGAGCCTTAAGGCCAGTGTTGTGGACCGTCCCGCTAAGCCTCTGAGCTTTCATGCGGAAGGGTACCAAAGTGCCCTCCTCTCGTGGAGAAAGAGGGCTGAGCTGAAGGAGGCTGAGATATGCGAGGGGAAGCTCAGTGATTGTCTTGTAGAGCTTCAGGCGGAATAAATATCATTTGCCGAAACGGGAAGCTGCGCAGCGATTCTACTCTGCGATGAAGTTGGAGATGACCTGTAATAATTTCAGTAAGATGCTGTGAGAGTATGTCGTAGCCAACGACAGACCGCCCCCCTTTTTTACTCGAATCGAGCCCCTAATCGTTATGAGCCTGATTCCCACATGCTATCATAACGGGAAGAGGAGAGATTTTTATGACGCATGGTCTGGGAAAAGGACAGGTCGATCGAAGATCGGATGGTACTACTGAGCTCAAGCTCGACAAGATGGCCGTTATCGCTCGAGGGATGTTTGAATACGCCGAGATGTTCAACCTCGAGAAGGACGGTGTCATAAAGCGCCTCTTAGATCAGCCTGGGGCATCAGTTTTAGATATCCCCGGGTCAACGTCTACGTTCGGGTCCCAACTGCGGCGCATGGCATTGCGAAGTGGAAGTGATCTTACCGTTACCTCCTCTGACATTGTCTATGATACTCCCGCTCGGGATCTGTACGACGCTGCCATGACAACAGCGAAAACAGCGCTGGAGGCCTTGCTCGTAGCGAATACGTGGGAGGGGCAGTCGTGGGTATCTCGCCAGACTCCATTTCATACTCCAGCCGATCTGCTTCATTACCGTGAGGTAACCTATAGAAATTGGTTAGAAGATTTTGAACGTAACAGGGATTTCTATATTACCGACTCTTTCCCTCATCTATCTAAATTAGAGGGCCGAAAATTCGATCTGATAGTTTCTGGTAATTGCCTGTTCGCGTATGCGGATAAGTTGTTCGGAAGCGACCCGGATCAGATCTACGCATTCCATGAGCAAAGTGTGCTCTCAATGGCTAAGCTCCTCGCCGAAGGCGGAGAGTTGCGGATATATCCGATCGGAACTGCATCGGTGCCAGTGTATCCTAGGCTCCGCGAGCTCATCACTCGTGTGGAGGCTGAAGGGTACACGGTATCCATCGATACGGTGGAGGGGCCGCCGAACGTAGAAAGCTGGGACCGACTTCTCAAGATTACGAAGACAGGGTAGATCAATATCTACGCTCTCTATGTACCCGGTATTTACCAAAGGGATCTCGTGATGGTTACCCGAATATTCATTTTGTTAGCTTCATGTCTGAGCGTGCTGCAGTCAGTAGCCGCAGAAGATCTTACAATTCCCGTATTCGTAGGACAGACGGGCGCATCACAAACGTTTGGACGTAACGAGACCGATGGCTATACGTTAGCGGCAGAAGAGCGCAACGCCAAGGGAGGCGTCAACGGCAAGCGGGTCGTTCTTCAGTTCGAGGATACTGAAACAAGCGCTAAGCAGCTCATGTCAGCCTTCCATCTTCGGGCAAGCAAGGGGGCGCAGGTCGTTCTAGGTCCAACGTGGCTTGATAGTTTTGCCGGGCTTATTCCGGTAGCGCGGAAGAAGAACGTTCTGCTGGTGACGCCAAGTGCTTCAATAGAGGCCTTCTCTAAAGCTGACCGCACGTGGCCGATCTCGTTCTACCAGAACTCCACCTTGGAAAGTAAGGTGCTGGTCGAAGGCTTACGGAAGAAGAGGGTGTCGAAGGTTGCGCTCATATATGAGCAGGAGCCATTTGCTGAAATGCTTCGTAAGCTGGTCATGGCAGAGGCTCCTCCTCTCGTTGCGGATATCGGCGTGCAGGCGGGAGAGTCCGATTTTAGAGCGCATCTGGTAAAGCTTCGTAATCAAGGGGTGGATGCGATTGTTGTATTTGTCTGGGATCAGCGCTCTCTGCTCTCCCTGCTCCAACAGATTAGGACGAACGTGCCGGAAGCCTCTCTTGTGACGGTTCATGATGGTGAAGGATGGTTGGAGGACCCCTCGTTTAAGCCGTATCTCCCACGTTTAATGTACACCCGATTGGTTATAGCCGATGAATCCTTTGCCACGAGGTTTAAGGCGCGGTTTGGGTACTCCCCTATCCTGACGGCCTCGAACGCATACGATGCGTTGAATGCGGTGCTGTCAGCTTTTGCTGCTGGCGCGAACTCAGGATTAACATGCCGAGAGTATCTGATGAATAATCAGATGGAATCGGTGACGTTTGGCTCCTTTCGCTTCAGCCAAGACGGCAGCCTCCCCTCGAAATTTGAGATCGTGGATTATGTTTCGGCGAAGTAATAGCTGGCCGACGGGCCCGACCACCTAAAGGGTGCAGCTCGCTAGCGCCTTCTCAAGGTCGCTGATGATGTCGGAGGCGTTCTCAATACCAACCGCGAGTCGAATGCCTCCCGGGTCGAGTCCTCGAGCAACCTGCTCGGACGCAGAGTAGGCTGAGTGGGTCATAGAACCTGGGTGCTCTATGAGGGTTCGGATCTGACCGAGACTGACAGCGAGCGTTACGGTGTACGAGTTCTCGGCGATGTAATCCATCATCTTCATTCCGCGGGCGCGAGATTCCTCTGGGGTCGCGCCTTTCAGGATAAAGTACACCATGAATCCGGGGGCGAAGTTGCCGTTGTAATCGAGCATCTGCCTCTTTGCGAGCTCGTGCTGCGGAAACGAGGTGAGTCCCGGATAGCGAACGGTTTCGACGAGGGGATGTCGCTCAAGAAACGCGGCAACCTCGCGCGCATTGTCTTGCTGACGCGGAAGCCGTATCGGAAGGGTTGGGACACCGTGTGTCAGGATGTTCCACGCAACCGCAGGAGAGAGGTTTCCGCCGAAATCCTTTCTGAGCAAAATGAGAGGGGTGTAGAACTCTTTGCGAGTCACGACAGCTCCTCCCATATCGGTGCCGAATCCAGAAATACCTTTTGTCAGACTGTGGACGACCACATCTATCCCGAGTGTGAGTGGTCGCTGACCCCACGGGGTGCAGAAGGTATTATCGATAACGGAGATAATTCGCTTCTCGGGGGGCCTCTTCTCGTTGAGACGCGCGATCGCGGCAGCCACAGCTTTAATATCGATAAGCTCGAGGCTCGGGTTCACCGGGCTTTCAATATAGACCACTCGGGTGTTCTCGTTCACGAGAGGCGCTATGCAGGAGGGATCCCTGAGGTCGGCGAAGTGCACCTTCATTCCGAACTTTGGCATCCATGTGGTTAATAAGCTGTACGTGCATCCGTACAGAGTGCGGTGGGCGATGATCTCAGAACCTGGGTTGAGTGCGAAGGTGATAGCCGCATGTACCGCCGCCATACCGGTGGCGAAGGTAACAGCGCATTCTGCCTGCTCAGCGATCGCAAGGGATTGCTGAAGCATATTGTTATTCGGCTCACCCATTCGATCGTAGACGTAGAGCGGATCGCTCTCAGAGATTAATTGCCCGATCGCTTCGAATCCCTCAGCGCCGCGCCGCGCCGAGTCGAGGCGGAACGTGCTTGACGCCGTGACAGGTGGAACCACATGGAACTTGTAATCCCAGGTAGGGGTGTAGGATTCGCCGTAAATGAGCCGGGTCGGGATTGAGTAGGAGCGCTCGTCGATCTTTTTGAGTGTCATAACTGTTCAGAGGTAGGAAAAGTCGTAGACCACGAATCGTACTACTCTAGTAGAATTACACCTCCCCTCAGGCTTCACAAGAAAAGTCTGCAGGCCGGGATGTATTTCCTGATTTTAGGTGGTTGTTTTTACTGATGGAGACAATTGTATGCTTCGCGAAGGGCTCTGCAAAGGGTTTTTCACAGAGCGGACCCTAGGGATCGACTGAGAATCCAGCGCGCTTACCGATCATCGACACAACGGGCGCAGCGAAGTAGCGGTCACCATCGGGGCTTACCCTGAAGACGGTCTCGCCCTGTGCGCCTTTTCGGGGCGGAACGCTCGTCAGGAATTTCATGACCTGCTCGCCGCTGAGGGGCGAAGCCCCCGCATGTGAACACACGGTCTCAGCGAGCATCGTCGCCACATCATAGCCTTCTGCTGCGAACTTGATATGCGCTTCGTTCCCGAATCGCCTTTTGTACGCGCTCGTAAACGTTTCGTCGACGAGGTTGTTCGGAAAGATGATCCCGTCTAACGCGCCGCGGGCGTCCTCTAAGGGAACCGGGCTGGCCATGAAGTCGCCACTAATAAGAATCTTCCCTGGCATATGCAGATTCTTTGCAAGGGAGCTCGCTTGTGCGGGAAAAAGAAAAAGTCCCAGAGCGTCAAATTTTGCTGCACGAATCTTTGGAGCCAGATGTCTGAGGTCTATCTCATCAGGGGTAATTCTCGCGATCGTTTCGACCTCGATGGAGCCTTGCGAGTCAGCGATGAAGCCCTCAACGAGCGCGTTGAGATATTGATTGTCGACGACAACGAGGGCAACTCGCTTAACGCCCCGCTTTTGGAGACTGCGGGTGAGTGACGCACCTAACTCGCGCTTTGAGTTGGCATATCGCACCACAAATTCTTTTCCGGCAACGGACTTCCCGTCGATGTGATCAATGATAAGGGGGGCCTTTTTGGCCTCTGCGACAGGTGCCAGCGCCTCACCCATAGGACCGCCGAAGACATACACCAGCCCGGCTCCACTTCCGATCTGAAACTTATTGAAAGCGGTAAGCGCCTGGGTGGTCTTGTACGCAGAGTCCTCGACGAAGAACTGACAGGAGCTCAGGTTCTCTTTGTGCTGCTCATGCGCAAGGGTAATACCGTTGACTATAGCCGTCCCGTATTCGGCTACCGGGCCGGTTAGTGGAACGATAACGCCGACCTTAAAGGGATCTGCGGATGCCCCTCTCGCGAGTAGTACGAACGGTAGTATCGCGAAGATGACGCGGCTTCTTGCTGACATAATTTATCTGGTCCGAATAAACCTACACCATGTGAATTCAGTGGGAGCTCTGCTCCTTTATGCACTACTTTATGAAGGGGTGGTAGTGAATCGTTCGGCTTTTGATTCAGCCTCGATACCTTCACTTGATAGCACCATGAGGGTTAGAAGTATCAAAAAAGTAGAAGAGCGTGAGCGACGCTTTTTGACTACCGAACCACTGAGGCCTAGAGTGATCTAGAGAAATCTCTCGAACCTTTAGATACCTCAGGAGTGTCACCCATCATGTTAGACACCAATCGTTTCGAAAGACAGTCTAGTGTCCAGGTGGTTCGCAGCGCTTTGACGCTCCTTGCAGGGCACCATCCTTTGATGAAAGCGGACGATGTCGCGTATCTGCCGGATGATCTGCTTGATTGGGACAAGCTTGTGAAGGTTGATTTCGCGGCTGAGTGGCGGGAGTCGGCTGATAGGCTCCTTGCGGGAGATCTTGAGCTGGAGCGCGAAGAGGGAGGGGATCGTCAACGTATCCTCGCCGAAGATTCTCCGCTTCAAGCCCTTGTACGTGAAGCCGCTCGCGGAGGTGAAGAGGAGGTTAGTCGATTATCGTGCGCCGCTATCATCCTCGGAAACCTGATCGCTGATCAGATCTACATGACTGATGCGAAATTGACGCACGTCATCCAGCGGCAAGTGAACTCATTTTGGAATGCTGGAGTTAACAAGGCGCTGACAGAAGCGATGACCGATTCTCCGGATGCGGATGGCCCCAAAAAGATTATATCGATCCTTCCCCTCTATATGCCGAAGGCTCCCGAGTTGTCGCAGGATGTGGTGGATGGGGATAAGGATTGAGATGTGGGTGTTGAGTAGGTCGATTTTCTGATACACCGCTCCTTGGGGAATCCAGCCAAATCAGCGCATTCGCGTTGTTTTGCCTTCTCTCCCTAGGAGAAGGTATATCGTCAATCATGAGTTTGACCACCTGAACGCCTTTTTTGTCGAGGGCGTTCATCGGCGTAAGGAGAGATGATTATGCGAATGCTCTGCTCACTTTTGCTCGTTCTGATCGCTGTATGTCAGCAATCCCTGGCTGACGCTCAGCCGATACGGATAGAGCTGATCGCATCGTTAACTGGATTCGCTGCGCCGTATGGGGTGGCTGTGAAAGAGGGCGTTGAGCTCGCGCTTTTGCAGCTTCGTGAGGGTGGCGAGCAGATAGAGCTATTTATAGAGGATGACCAATCGGATCCCGCCAAGGTTATTTCAGCCTATCGATACCTTAAGGATGTGAAAAAGGTGCAGGGAGTGATCGGCGGGAGTTGGTGGGTTCGACCGCTGGGTAAGATTACTGAGAGGGATTCGATCCCCCTACTCTCGTGCGAGACGATGCAGGATAAGGATTTCGTCCCCTCTAAAACCTATTTTCTCTTGAGCGGTCGGGTGGCTGACTGGGTGCGTGTCTATGATCCGGTTTTTCGGGCGCAGGGGATGCGTCGCGCGGCGGTTGTGCGATTTACCTCCGGATTTGGTCAATCGATCTCAGATGAGATGCGGCGACTCTTCTCAACACCAGGGCGGGAGTTTTTAGGAGAGGTCGAATATCAAGATCTGCGCTTCTCTGAGGCGAGCTCGATCGTCGTGCGGTTAAAACGCATGAATCCCGATGTGACCTATGTTGATGGACAACCGGAGGGGCTCGCCAATCTCTTAAAGCGACGTGGAGAGATGGGGCTTCAGTCTATACCGGTCGTGGGGCACACTGGGTTGGAGACAGCGATTACGCAGAAACTGGTGAGCCCTGAATACATCCGTAACGTCTATTTTCTGCGGCGAAAGGCTCCGACCGCGGATTTCTCAAAGCGATTCGAGTTGAAGTACGGTCGCTCACCCGTGTTGAATTCTGACCTCGGCTACTCGGCGGCGCAGATGTTCGTGCGAGCTCTCAAAACAGTGGACCCATTGGCTACCCTTCGTAAGGGGATGACGATCGACGGGATGGTATTTTCGTTCGATGCGGACCAGGTTTCTGACGGGGTTGCGCAGGAGATCTTCCGGATGAGCGACAACGGAGAGGCTGTTCGAGTAGTGGGAGCGAGCGCGGGGCGATAGGAAAGGTATGACTATGGAGTTTTCCCGATGGGCGGATGTGTACGAGGAGGCTGTCGGCGAGATGGCCCGGCTCACGTGGGCTTCGGGGATCGTTCCTGAGATCGTTCGACTGCAACGGCTTACGGGCTCTATTCTAGCTGTTGGATGTGGCACGGGTGTTGGTGGTCGAATGCTCAAGGCTATAGCACCATTTCGAGTTGTTGGTGTCGACCGATGCCTTCAGATGATTGAGCGATCAGGTGGTGTGTACGATCGGACCGTGGAGGGAGATTTTAGCTCCTTTAAGATAGAGGACGAGAGATTTGATTTTATCGTGTCGGGCTTTGATAGCCTCCCGTTCGGGTGTGGAGGGACGGGCTACGACCGTCCGTAAGGCTGAGCGACCTTGGTGAAATCACGGGTTTCATCGGGGTAGGTGAATCGTACGGGCGGTCAGAGCCCGCCCCTCCAAGGATGTGGATGACGACGCCCTTCTTGAGGTTGTGGTGTTCATCGATCGAGACCAATCGTACGGGCGGTCAGAGCCCGCCTCTCCATGTTCGCCCGAAAGCGGAGTTAAGGATTGCGTGCTCTGTGGTGAACGACGGATAGTCTCCATATGAAAGGTGTCGGTTTCGCTCTTCTGTCGATGGTTGCCTTGGGTGTCAGCAACTACCTCTATAAGCGTAGTACGCAGCTGATGAGCCCGATTGGCCCCTAAAAGCCGATCCTACTTTTCTTTCGTTCGATTGGCTTCTCAAGTTGTGCGATTAAAAAACGAATTTCGAGCAACTCCTGCTCGTGGGCCTCGAATCCTTTGGCGAGTCGGATCTCTAGATCTTGAAGTCGGCGCCTGAGCTCCGAATGTTCGTGCAGCATCTCTCTCAGGCGAATGAATGCCCGTACAACGATTATGCTGGCTTCGACAGCAATCGGACTATTGAGAACGGTTGCCGCCATGACTGCGCCGTGTTCCGTAAATGCGTACGGCAAGTACCTTCTTCCACCCCTTCCTTCGTTTGAGATCGCATTTTGCGATCTCAAATCCGCAACCTCTTCGGCGGATAACTGAAACATGAAGTCTTGAGGGAATCGAGCCCTGTTCCGCTTCACTTGTTCATTGAGGCGGTAGGTTGTGACCCCGTACAGGGTCGCTAAGTCCTTATCAATAACTATACGACGGCCTCGTACACAATGAATCCGGCTCTCAGCTTGATTGATGGGAATGTGGGAAGTTGGAATTTTGGGCATGGCTTCAACTTTCAGAAGTCTTTTAGGCGGTTAAATTATCGGGGTATTTTTCGAGAAGTTTCGTCCCTGAGGAGGGCAGGGGGGGGCGTGGTGCGCGATGGCTCGGGAGATTGGGCAGGCTATGAACTACCTGCAGGCCTGAGCGACCTTGGTACGATGACGGTTTTCATCGAGGAGGGCGAATCTTACGGGCGGGCGTTGCCCGCGCCTCCTCATTTTTCCCTACCGGCCTCAACATTATCCATCGTTTTAGGGGGATAGCCGAGTTTGGAGGGGTTGTGAGCGACCTCATATACAGGGTAGAGTCCCGTCTGCATGAAGAAGTACGTCTGGGCTGCCCGCGCTACCATCGTAGTGGCCGGCGCCGCTCTCCTCACAAAAGGGGTTCTGCCCCATGAGATTCTTTTCGGCCGGGCCGGAACGGGAGCGCTATCTAGGGAGCTCCTCCATGATGAGGAGAGCCCAATCCACCAGCTTGCGGACTCCCTTCAAGACCAACCAGCCGAGATCGCTCCCCCACTCCCGCAACAACCGATCGTTCGTTCCTTCCAACACGCCGTAAAGAAAGGCGCGACCTTTAGTTCGTTGTGGAGGGAGATCGGTGGTGACGTGGATGACGTTACGGCGGTGCTCGACGCATTGAAGGACTCCGGTGTGAACGCAGGCTCCCTTCGTGTCGGCGAGGAGCTTGCAGTGACTCAGCTCAACGGCGAGGTTGTTGAGGTTCGAAAGAAGCAGGGCGAGAACGCGACCGTTATTCTTACTCGCGATGATCACGGCAGTTACGCGGTGAAGGTTGATAAACTTAAAGTTATCACCAAGCAACGTCGGGTAACTGGAACCATCGTCTCCTCGCTCGGTGATTCCGCGACCGGTTTAGAGATCCCCTTCTCTCTCGTGGATGACTTCGTTGACCTTTTCTCTAATCGCGTTGAGTTCACCAAGGACATTCAACCGGGCGATTCATTTACCGTTATTTACGAAGATCGCGTCTCTGAAGATGGCGAGCATCTCGTGCCCGGTGTGATTAACGCAGCTTCGATTCAGTTAAGCGGAAAGATGCTCGCGGTTGTGCGAGATGTCTCTAAGGATGGCACCGTTCGATACTTCGACGAGAAGGGCTCGATGCCCACGAAGGCCTTCCTTCGATATCCGCTCAAGTACAGCCGCATCTCTTCGATGTTCGCCTTCTCCCGTTTCCACCCAGTTTTAAAGATCTCTCGACCACACAACGGCGTTGATTTTGCCGCTCCACTTGGCACCCCTGTTAGAACGGTTGGTGATGGTGTGGTTGTTCAGGCTGGATACGGCCCCAGCACCGGGAATTGTGTTCGAATCAAGCACAACGAACGTTACACCACAGAGTACATGCACCTCAATTCTATTGGAAAGCACGTTCGTAAGGGCGCTCGAATTGGTCGTGGTGATGTTATCGGAACGGTAGGACGTACCGGACTCTCAAGTGGTGTTCATCTCCACTTCGGGCTCTTCGATAAGGGCAAATATACAGACCCTATGAAGGCGAAGATTATGGACGCGCCATCTGAGATTCGTCCACCGGCCGCTGTCATGGCTATGATCGAGGATCTCAAGAAAGCTCACGCATCTGTTAACGTAGCTTCTCTCAGAACAATCACGAAGAAGAAAGCATAATGCGGTCGGTCTCTATTCTGGCGACTGGCTCTGAACTTCTTGATGGCCGTGTCGTTGACACCAATTCCAATTTCGTCGCCAAGGAGCTCTCGGAGCGAGGTTTAAAACTTAAGCGAGTTCTCGTCGTTGATGATGATATGAGTGAGCTCGTCCAGGGGCTGCGAGAGCTATCAACGGTGAGTGATTTTATTATCACCTCTGGTGGTCTTGGCCCAACGAGCGATGATCTTACCCGCGACATGGTCGCCGCTTTCTTTGGTGTTGGTCTCGCGGAGCATCCGGATGCGGTCGCGCATCTCGATAGTTTCTTCGCCAAGCGTGGGCGTGTTCTTGATTCGCAGAATAGAAAACAGGCCCTCTTGCCTATCGGATCCACCATGGTTCCAAACGCGAACGGAACCGCTCCCGGATTCGCGATGACGAAAGAGGGCTCCCCGACCGTCGTATCGCTCTCGGGCGTTCCCCGCGAATTCAAGCCGATGTTCCTCGAAACCGTATTGCCGTTGATCGAGGCGAGTCGCAGTAACGTTGAGCCGATTCAACGCGCCACCATGAAGACTTTTGGGTTGCCTGAATCAACCGTTGGTCAATTGATAGAGGGGCTCAAGCTTCCGAACGAGATCGTCGTGTCCTATCGAGCCGCGTTTCCTGAGGTGCACGTTGTTCTTAAAGCTCCGAAGAGCTTTGACCTAGCTCCGTATGTTGTTTCAGTGCAGGATGTGCTGCAGCGAGATACGATCTTCACTGAGGATCCAGCTGATACTTTTCTTACGTCGCTTCAAAAATTGCTTCTCGTCAAAGGGCTCACTGTCGCGACCGCAGAGTCATGCACCGGAGGTATGGTGTCAGAGCTTTTGACCCGCACCCCTGGCTCATCAGCCGTCTTTCAAGGAGGAGTTGTCGCGTACAGTAACGATATCAAGGAGCAAATCGTTGGGGTTTCTCATGAAACCCTGGCGAAGACGGGCGCCGTCAGCGCTGAGACGGTGCGTGAATTAGCGAAGAACGTGCGTGAGAGGTTCAAAACTTCATTCGGTGTCGCAGTCAGCGGTGTCGCCGGGCCCGATGGCGGTTCGGAGGCTAAGCCGGTCGGAACGTTCTTCGTCGGTATCTCATCTGAGGGGCGGTCTTTTGAGATGAAGTGTCTCTATGTCAGCGAGCGCCAAAACGTTCGGAGCTACGCATCGTATGTCGCGCTTGATCTCGTACGGCGAGCGGTTCTTGGATTGCCGGTGCCGGAGGCGTATCCGATCTTTCGATAGGAGCGTTCAATGCTGAGGGCCCGATATTTGGTAGCTCGATCGGCTGTCTCGCTTTTGCTCTACCTCGCATGTTGCCCACATGCGTTTGCCCAACAGAAGGTCGGGGTGCTCGCAAGCTACACAGGTGATTGGGGCGCATACGGTGTGGCGTATCGACACGGCATCGAAATGGCGGATGTCGTTTCGAAAGCTACCTTTATTTATGAAGATGACGGATTTCTTCCCGCAAAGAGCGTCTCGGCGTTTCGCAAGCTCGTTCAGGTGGACAAGATATCGGCCGTGCTTGTCGGAGATACGGTCACATCACAAGCTATCGGCCCAATAGCGATGAAGCAAAAGATACCGTTGCTCGGGTGGGCCGGCGTCGATGGGATGTTTCGAGGCAATCCGTACGGACTAAGATTATGGACCTCGAACCGCAAAGATTTCTCCTTTATGACTGATGAGCTCAAGCGACGTGGGTACAAGAAGGTCGCGCTCTTCACCTCAACCCACACCTATACTTCTCTTTGGGCGGAGGCTTTGAAGGGGGAATTTCCGGGGAGTGTATGGGAGGATTTCTCGACGAGTCCGGACAGCTTTCAAACCTCTATTATGAAAGCCAAGGCAGGTGGCTTTGATGCTATCGGAGTGTGCCTTGGGGCAGGGTTGAATGGTCGTTTCGCTCAGCAAGTTGAGGCGCTGCACATAGACGCCCCCCTCTTCGGATGCAACTTCATCGAGGCCTTCGCCGATATTGAGGCCGCCCACGGAGCCTTTGATGGTGTGTGGTTTACCGCGCCGAAGCTCTCTCAGGAATTCATGAAGGCGTATACAGCTCGTTTCGGCACGACGGATCACATCATATCTGCTGCGATATTTCATGACGCCGCGCTCCTGGTAACTGGTACGACAGACAGGCCCTTTGCTATCTCAGGACTCCGTGAGGTGAATATCGACGGGGACCGTCACCTCGATTTCGACTACCAGGTGCTGCGGTTCAAGGGTTCTCGCATCGTGGCGGACCCCAGCTGACCTTGCTGGCACCCTCCAAGCGACCTAAATCATTGGACTGCCGTGTTTTTCATGGGTGGACCCCGGCTTGTGTGTGATATCCTTGAGGAGTCCCTTTTGCCCGCTAAGAGTGGGTTGGTCTTTTACCCCTCTCGGGGTATGTGAAAGGGATGAAGCGAGTATCTCCGGTGTACCAACACGTGAGCGCTCAGACTTCGAGAGACTGGTAGTGATGTGTAGTATAGTGGTGTCGTAAAAAAGAAATACCAAATGACGGGATACGGGCGACGAGCAGGAGATCCGAAAGGCGCACTCAAAGAGATGGATGTTCACTTCCCAGACGCGAGCGTTCTTCAATCATTAGTTGGCGACAAAGACGAAAATCTTAGAACGATCGAACGGGAGCTTGGTTTAAAGATCGGGCGTTCTCCGGAAGGGCTCGTTCTTGTGGGCCAGGACACCGACGTTGAGCTGGGACACTCACTTCTTACGCAGCTTCGTGGATTGATCGAACAGGGCGAGGTGGTTTTTAAAGGCGACGTCGAGCGAGCTATCAAGATGCTCTCGGGTAATCAACGCTTGCAGCTCTCAGAGCTCTTTCGGGATCAGATTCGCACCTCCGGTAAGCGCACGAAGATCGTGCCGAAGACATTTAAACAAAAGACATACATCGAAGAGATTAAGGACCACAGCGTGGTGTTCGGTGTGGGGCCAGCGGGAACTGGAAAGACCTACCTCGCGATGGCGATGGCGGTGTCGGCTCTTGTAAACAAAGAGGTAAAGCGAATCGTTCTCTGTCGTCCCGCCGTTGAAGCCGGTGAGAAGCTTGGATTCCTTCCGGGCGACATGGCTGAGAAGGTAAATCCCTATCTTCGTCCACTCTATGACGCGCTCTACGACATGGTGGATGTCGATCGCGCGAAGGAGATGGTGGAAAAAGGAGTTGTTGAGGTCGCACCACTCGCATTCATGCGTGGGCGTACCCTTTCGAATGCTTTCGTGATCCTCGATGAGGCTCAAAATACTACGCCGGTTCAGATGAAGATGTTCCTGACCCGACTTGGGTTCGGTTCCACGTGCGTCGTAACGGGAGACCCAACGCAGATCGACCTCCCTCGCGGCATGGATTCTGGCCTTACCCATGCGCTTAAGATTTTGAATAATACGGACGGTGTCTCAATCGTGCATTTCACTGATGAGGATGTCGTGCGGCATCCCCTCGTATCCCGCATCATTCAGGCCTATGACCGCGACGAAGATTAGTGGCCTTCTCAGCGAGGAGCGTAAAAAGTTCCTTGTCGTTGGATGTAGCCAAGCCGCTGTCGTCGTTGCGGCGGAGCTGTGTCTTGGCGCTCAAGGAGTCGATCTTCCCGTAACGGTACGGATCGTGCGTGGGTTGGCCCTGATTTTAACGCTATTTGGCGTTCATATCGCGGCGTTGCATGCGCTCTCTTCGTATCGAGAGAGGGAGAGAAAGGAAGATCTCCTGATCTATTCGCTGCTGGTAAGCTCCGTTGTATTGGTCAGTGTCGGAAACATCCTCTCGTTCGCGCTTATTAGTTACGGGAATATGCACGATATGTGGAGGGGCGTTACGGTAGAGTCGCTCGCGCTCTGTATGCCGTTCGCGCTCCCCGTGCTTATCGCCCGGTCGATTCTCGGGCTTCAGCTCGGTTTAATGGTCGCGATAGTGGAGACCATTATTATGGGAACGTACGCACCTGTTCCTGGAATTACGGCGGGATTGATCCTTACGACTTCTATTGTTGCCTGCGTTGAGTTCGTGCGGGTGCGTTCCCGATCGGCGTATCTGCGCGCGGCGTTTAAAATTAGCGTCGCTTCCCTCCCCTTCGCTGTTATTTCGCTCCTCATCGTCCCCGCATCGGGAACGCTCGACGCCACGGTTCGAATCTTCGGCTGCCTGGTAAGCGGAGGTTTGAGCGGAATTATCGCCGTTGGACTTACCCCCGTTGTGGAGTACCTGAGTGGATACGCCTCGGACATGCGACTGATTGAGATGGCCACACTCGATCACCCCCTTTTAAAGGAGTTGAGCGTTCAGGCTCCGGGAACGTGGAATCACTCGATGGTTATCGGGATGATGGTAGAGTCAGCCGCTGACGCGATCGGGGCGAACCCAGTGATGTGCCGTGTGGGTGCGTATTTCCACGATGTGGGGAAAACAACGAAACCACTCTACTTCGTTGAGAATCAGAGCCCCGGGGATAATCGACACGATAAATTAAGCCCATCGATGTCCGCCCTCATTATCCGTTCTCATGTGAAGGAGGGGATCGAGTTGTCACGAAAACACCGATTGCCGCAGGTGATTGAGGACCTTATCGCGCAACACCACGGTACCTCGATGATTGAATACTTCTACGACAAGGCTCGCAAAGAGGCAGACGAGTCAGGTAATGACCCCGAGTCAGTCGATAAGGCGTCGTTCTCCTATCCCGGTCCAAAGCCTCAGACCCGCGAGGCTGGGTTGCTGATGTTGGCCGATGGAATTGAGGCAGCGACGCGTACCTTGAGCGAGCCGTCGTTCGATCGCATTCAGGGGCTCGTTCAGAAGATGATTAATAAGGTGTTTGCGAGCGGCGAGCTGAATGAGTGCGACCTGACCCTTCGCGACCTGCACGTCATTGCCAAGTGTTTTACCCGTGTGCTGAGTGGTATCTATCATCAGCGCATCGCGTACGCCGAGCCCGCGGAAAAAACAGGTGGGGCGAACCAGGAGCGCGGGGGTGAGGACGCGGCAGGTGATAGTGAGCGCAAGGAGAAGAGGCGCGAGAATCTCAAGAGACTAGGGGTCGAATAGTGTCACGCGCGATCAGCAAGAGATCCGATTCCGCAAAACGGGTTTGGACCATTCATCTCTCGATGGAGAGCAGAAAGCTCGGCATCCCATCAACGTGGATCAGAAAGCTTCTCAAGGAGGTGCTCGCCAATGTTGAGTCTGATATCGCCATTCCCGAGGTCTGCGAGATTCATCTCGTGTTGACCAACGACGCCCGGATACGGGTTCTGAACCGGGAGTATCGAAGGAAGGATAAGGCAACCGACGTTCTCTCCTTCCCCCAGTTCCAGCCCAAGGAGATCTCGGGCCGCTCAAGGCGAAAGGTTGAGGCTCCCGGCCCATATCTTGGAGACCTCGTTATCTCGACCGAAACCACCCTTAAGCAGGCTAAAGAGTTCGGGGTTACCAAGCGGGAGGAGTTGACCCGGCTAGTTGTGCACGGGGTACTTCACCTTTGCGGGTATGATCATGAGAAGGTTCCGGCCG
>Ga0214921_10004310_pt1 | contig 21022 bp, 33 predicted proteins | sample LL1505_MetaG_FD_177992 | JGI IMG/M metagenome (GOLD analysis project Ga0214921, IMG submission 177992) | Freshwater microbial communities from Lake Lanier, Atlanta, Georgia, United States - LL-1505 | ecosystem: Environmental > Aquatic > Freshwater > Lake | place: USA: Georgia | collected...
CAAAAAGTTGGTCGGCACATAAGGCGCTTCTGATGTTCTGCCAGTCATAGCCTCCCAGCGTTGGCGCTTAAATTCGTAATCCTTCTCGGCAAACGACTTTTGACCAGTAGATTTTCCCTCAATCCAATCTGCCTTAAATCCTGACCAGCCCCTCATGCAACACATCTCCAAGGCAGCTTGCAAGGAAATGTTAGCTTTCTTTGCCTCTCTGACAATGCCGTCCAATGCGCTTTGAGTGACTGCGGCTTTTTTCGTCTTGCGTAAAGTTAGCCAATCCTGCCAAACAGATTCCGTCACACCGTCAGGTGGGGCGACTGTATTCTTCTTTGGTTTATGGTTATTGGTTATTGGTTGTTGGTTATTGGTTGGTTGAACGTCCGTTGAACGTCCGTTTAACCGCCGTTCAGCAGATGCCTTACCAGCCTTAGAAGCCTGCTCAATTTTCCCTCTGAAATGGGCAATTTCTTTGTCGGCTCGAGCGTTTACCCAGCCATCTTCTGTCAGACTAAAAAACGATTCAAGAACAAATTTAACTTCTGCCTCTTGGTCGCGCATACCGATCTGCCGTGCAACGGACGTTAAACCGCTGTTCAACGGGCGTTCGTGCAAATAGTATTCGTCTAGGAGTCTGCGATAGGCCAAATCTTCAAGCAAAGATAGGCGCTGCGTGTGACTGGCGTAGTCACCGATATTGAACTGGTAGTAGTACATTGACAACCTTACGTTCTAGGTTAAGCGTTACTTGAAAGGAACAATTGGCAGGGTGGTAACGAATCACCTTTTCAGCCGCTAAGCCTAGCCATTGCCCCAACTCTAACTCAATTTCTGCGCTTCTGCAATCTGTTTCTTGAACTTGTAAACAAGCACCTGTTGCCAGCTTTTGGGTACTCCTCGCTGCCGCCAGTTGCTGATGACGTTCTGTTTAACGTCAAGCATATAGGCCAATCTGCCCACGCCGCCAGCCGCTTTGATTGCAATTTCCAGTAAGTCCATGCCCAATTATATCACATTTGTGAGCATGAAAAGCCATTAAAAAAACCTATGACAACGCCAAACCGATAAAAATAATTGTTAAAAAAGACTTGTCAGGCATCACATTTGTGATATAGTTCACCCATGCCCTGAACTTCTCGGGGTCTTTTTAGGAGTAAGTAAATGCACAATATATATAGCTTGTTAGCTGAATTCCGCGAGGCACTATCTAGCGGACTAATCCCCCCACTTGAGATGGCAAAGTTGCTAAACGACATGAACTGGTCGCTTACCAAAAACTGGCCTGACATCCATACCGGCTTGTCCGACAACCTTGATGATGTTAGCGACAACCTTTGGACATCCATTCAAAACTTTGGAGCAAATGATGAATAAAGCAAAAGACATCACGCTTGCCGTGTTTATCGGCGTATCGCTAGCCTGGGTGCTTGTGTATGGGTGGGCCGCATGATTACCAGCAACGACCCAAAGGAAATTATTGAAGAATGCAAATCCAAGTTAGACCCAATCGGCTTTTTTGAGATTTATGTGTGGCATCTATGTGGACAACTGGAGGTACAAAATGAACGAATCAAATGGCTTAAAGAACAACTCAACAGATCGTGAGGACTACGAATGCCCCGAATGCGGGGAAGATTGCGGCGACATGGCTCGGCATACAGTCGATGACATTCACATTTTGTATTACTTTACCTGCGAAAAATGCGGGATAGATTTTGGAGGTGATTTATGAAAAACATTGCAACAGCGTTAGTCAAAGCCCAACGTGGTTTTGCACCGGCATTAAAAACGTCTACAAACCCTCATTTCCGCAGCAAGTATGTTGACTTGGCTGGCTGCGTGGAGGCTGTTGTAGATAGCTTAAACGCCGCAGGAATAGCGCTTATTCAGCGTACATCAGAAGATGCTACTGGCGTGACTGTGGAAACAGTTTTTGTCCACGAATCAGGCGAAATGATGGAATGCGGCAAGTTGCACGTTCCCGCTGCCAAGCAAGACCCGCAGGGTTACGGCTCGGCATTGACGTATGCACGCCGTTATTCCCTGATGGCGGCTTGCGGTATTGCTCCCGAAGATGACGATGGCAACGCAGCCAGCAAAGTAAAAGTATCGGCAACAAAAACTGATCTAGTTCCACAAAACAGACTATCAATAATTGCCGATGTTGCCGCAGCCATTAATGAGCGCATGAGCGCAAATGACGTAATTGGCGCGGTTGAGGAGTACGCAGGAATCGTGGACATTGAGGAAAAAACGGCTTTGTGGGCAATGCTTGACAGCAAAACCCGCAGCAGCATTAAGAAACAAGCAGAACTAATGAAAGGTTAATCATGGCAGTCACTAAAGAAATTTCCTGCGTAGTTGGGATATACACCAACAAGGACGGACAACAGAAAAACCGTTACCAGCGTATTGGGTCAATCATCAACACCAAGAATGGGGAAATGCTGAAGCTTGACGTTATTCCTTTGGTTGAAGGCGGCTGGTCAGGCTGGGCATATCTCAACGAACCCAAAGAAAAATTTAAAGGATTGCCAAATGATGACTTTGACACCCCATTTTGAGCATCCACGCGCTCGAAACACCGACCCTCTAACCAGTTGGCAAGCCGCAGGGTCGGCAAAGGAACTTGCAAAGCATCACGCAAAAATTATTGTGGAATGTTTAAAAACATACGGGCCATTGGGCAAGGATGGAATTGCCCGTTTTACCAATCTTGAACCGCATCAGATTGGCAAACGACTGCCCGAATTGCAACGTGAAGGGCTTGTTGGGTTAACCGGCAACACCGTTAGATCAAACACTAACCGTAACGAAAGGGAATGGTATGCGATTTCTGAAATTCTTTAAAGACTATTGGCGCGACTTAACCCCTTTGGAAGTCATTACGCATTCTTTAGCCCAGGCGCATCTTGAAAGGCTTGAGTCAGAAAACGCCACCGAATATGCAAAGGCTTGTCTCCAACTTAGTTTAGCCCGTATTGAGCGCCTTAACGAACGCATGAAGGAGTACAAACGTGACTGATGCAGATAAAAAATACATGGCCTATGAAAAGCAAGAGGAGGAGCATATAGACCCGTATGAATTCCTTTGGCAGCAGATTAAAGGGTTGATTGTGTGGTTTTTATTTGGGGTTGGGGTAATTTTGCTTGTAGCGGCGGTGCTGAAATGACAGGCTACGAATCAAAAAAAGAGATGGCGCAAGCCAAAATTAATGGAATTAAACCAATGAAAATTGAAGTAATAAAAGACTATGCCCTGCCTTGTATGCTGGCAGAAAAGTGCCTTAAAGACGCGCACCAGTTCATGCTGTCTAATCAGCCAATCAAAGCAATGGAGGCGGGAGTAATTGCGATTAACCACATTCACGATATGCTGGATGCCATAGAAGAAGCACAAAAATGAGGGCAATGACAGAACGAATCAGGCCCATTCTTACCCAATATGAGGAAGGATTAACCGCACGGCACATAGCGGCATTGCTTGGCGTTCCTGCCGATGCGGTAAAACGATCTATATGCACTATGGCAGACGTTTACATTGATAGATGGACATCACACACCGAGGGCGGTATGTACGTCCCTGTTTACGTCAAAGTAGATGTACCAGAGAATTGTCCTAAACCGGAGGAAAAATGAAAGATACGCCAAACTTCAAAACATGGGATCACGATGAATTAGCAGATTGGGCTGAAACAGCTTATTTAAGCATTCAAGCTAATCAAGCAGAAATGCAAGAATTGCGGCTAATGATTTCTTCAATTGTAAAAGAAATGCAGCAAGTGCGGAATACGCTTGTAAGTATTGTTGATCCGCTATAACACTAAACCCAAGAACATGGCACGTTCATCAATGCGCCTGTTCTGTAATCCTTTTAGCGGTTTGCCACCGGCCATGCAGTACTTCAATAATTCGTCTGCCGCGCCTTCAATATCGCCGCGAATAACTTTTTGCCTAAACGTGCTGCGCTGAAGTGTTCCCAAACCAACATTGAAAGCAAAAGAAACGCAAGCATCGAATTGGTTTTGGGTAAGTTGGACAGGGATAAATTGTTCCACACCACGCTCAAATCGGGCCAAATCAGATTTAAGTATTGCATCCACTTCCTCTATGCTGAATTGTCTATCGTCCTCTGACTTTAATGGCATGGAATCGCGCAATTCCAGCTTTATAGCGCCTTGGGAAGGGTAAAGCACATGGCCTACGCCAATCGTCCATAGACGCGCAGGACATCGATAGGGGCGTTGTTTAACCCCCTCATGATGTTTGATTACTTTGATTGCTTTATCTGAAACTTTCATTTGCGTCTCACGGTTTGAACACAACCAACTTTGTATCCCAAATCTCGCCATTCTTGAGCCGCTTTCTGACAAGCGGCCTCATACTCAAAGTACCCCACCGTAGTGACGTACTGCATATTTATGCCTGATATGAGTACAAGAGTCCAAATCATTTGCCAAAGGCTCTGCCCCCAAAATGAAACGCGATTATTGATGCAAACAAAGCCTGGGTGTTGGAATCCCACAGTTTTTCAGCTAGCACAGGGAATTGGACACCGTTGTTGTATCCATAGACAAACAAACCTACATCAACAAACACCAACAAAAAGAAGAATCCAAGAGTAATAAATGAACGAACGCCGGCCCGTAAGTTTTTCATCCATTGGCTTGTGCCTTCATTCAATGATTCATCATGCTGATAAATGGCGTTCATCTCGGCGACTTGGGCATTGACTAGGTTTTCATTAGCTTTTGCCGTAGTCTCCATCTCAAGTTGTGCGCTATGTATCTGTTCTATGCGTTCCTGCGCTTCAAACCCTGCTTTACGCAATTCCAGTTCCCGTTCAATCTGCATGGCAGCTAGGGCAAGTTCATGCTTTTTATCGTTCCTGTCTTGGAAAAAATCAAGCAATTTAGGCAAACCGCCCATCAAGAAAGAAATCAGGGTAGAAAGAATTGTAAGCATTAATGTTTCTCCAAAAGCATTGTCAACCACCAAAAACTAAATCCCAGCACTAGTAAGACAATCCCACCACCTAGAAGCCAATTGATCAGATCGTCTATTTCCTCTTTTTTTTTCTTGGCGTGTTTGGCATTTAAAATTTCTTGGCTTTTGCGGTTTTGAATGATGTTGTTACGCTCAATCATCAACTGCTGCCATAGATCAGCGTTGCCAGACATTACCATGTAATTGTTTAACTCACGCTCGGCATCCGCAAGTTGCTTGGCTTGCATGACTATCTCAAAGGCGGCAGCGGTATCCGATTTCCCAAATGCTGATTTGGGATTTGATGCCGCTTTCTGTACTACATCCTTTGCCTCAAAGAACTTCATCATATCGCCGCTAATGGCGTGAATGTCCTTCCCTAAAGCAATTGCAGCCTTAACCCCCTTTACGGCGGCTTGCGCTGCTGCAAAGGCGGTTAGAGGATCAATCATTTCACATGACTTACAAAGGTAAAGATTATCCCTGCCATGCCAAGCAACATAGAGCCGGCGGCACTCATTATGATTCGTTCTAAACGCTTGAGCCTAGCGTTGATTTGGTTGTAACGTTCAGCACAAACAGCTTCATGCGAATTTAGGCGGGCTTCTGTTTCGGTCATGATTTTTGGATAAATGCAAGTGCGTAATATGTGGGCAAGTATGTGCCTACATTGCTTGTGGAGGCCGCTGTAAAGCCACCAGTATTTGCAACTGAGTAAGTGTTACCAGCCCCAACAACAAAAGAGTCTTTTAGATTGGGAGTACCGTTAGAACCATCGCAAAGATAGTAACCAGTTGGAACTGACGCAATAGAACCTGACCACATGATGATGCCGCCAGGAGGAACTGCGCTAACCGCTGACGTTGTGCCAATAATTCCATAAAGATTGTCGTACGTTTGGATTACGTTATTGGCAGAATCAGCCAGTACAAACTTGTAGTTAGTGCTTGCGGTCAACCATATTTCCTGCGGTGGACGACCATCCGTGCCTAATTGGATGGGATTGGTGTTAGCAATAGTCCCCGCCAATGATGTGTAAGTTGGATTAGGCGTTGTAGTGCCGGCAAGGTAGGTATAGATATACCCGCCATTTAGCGGAATGCCTGTGGTGGTAAAGAACTGAAATCCGTTACCGATGGGGGAAAGATTAACGCTCATTTGCCAATGTCCTTTAATGATGTTACGCCAGCGGCTGGCTCAAGTGCTTTTTTAGTTTGCTGGGCAGCTTTTAAATTTTGGAATTGACCACGAACAATTGTTCCTAATGGCAATCCTACTTTGCTGCTTCCAATGTTCCCAAGAGTTTCTAATCCACTAGCTGCACGTTCAGCCATTGACCCAACCAATGTATTGGAGTTATTTACAAAACTGCCTCTTGGTTGCGCTTGAGTGTATTGCGCCACATTGCCTAATGTTTTCAACGTAGACGATGCGTCAGGGTTAAAAACAAGGTTTAATTTTTGCGACTTGTCTAATTGATTAAGTGCTTTGTTAAACGCTGCTTGCGAAAAGTTGCCTTGACGATCAATTGATTTCTCACGCAGCCAATTTAATGTTCCTGCGCTCATGTGCTGATGAGCAACAGAATCACGACCCAATTGGTCAATCATTGATTTCACATTGTCGCGTGTTCCATTGACAACAAATTTTTCCATAAACTTGTCAGGAGCAACACTATCCTCTACCGCTGCTTTATAAGCAGGGTCTTTTTCAAGCATTTGGAATCGAGCCTTGGCAGCAGATCGCGCTTCATCAGCCAAAGGCTTGAGTTGTTTTGCGCCCTCTTGCAAAGGAAGATTCTCAAGTTCTTGAATCATCAAAGATGCTGCGCGGCGTGTTGTTCCATCTGTGCTTGTGCGGGCGATATCACCAAGATTGCGGCGCAGGCTCAAATAGTCCTCAAACGTCATGGATTTTTCTGCTGCCATGCGGCTAAGTTCAGCCATTTGGCTTGTTGGCGCGTCATTAGACAACAAGTCTTTTTTCAACGCAGCTTTGACGTTATCTAATAAAACAGGTGCATCAATTGGAAAATCGCCTCCAGCGGCATCACGCAAAGCCTGATACTTTTGATTGATTGCTACATTTCGATCAGCATCTAATTTTTTGTATGTATTAATTAACTCATCGCTGTTTTCAATGATTTTTGTTCCATAGGCTTCTGGTGCTGCAATATCTCGGATTTTGTCAAGATTGCTAATTAATTGTCCATTTTGTTCATTAAAACGTGCAGCCAAAGCAGGGTCTGCGCCTCTGCGGTTTTGCTCCATAGACAATTGACTAACGTCACCTGTGGCCTGACCATTGGTAAGGCGAACTGGCTCGGGCAAAGAATCTGCCTCAATGTGACGTTGCAGGACGGGCACGTTGACCTTGTTTACAGGAACGCTACCAACGGCTTGTTGCAGTTCGGGGCTGGCGCTTGCTAATGCCGCCTTGATTGTCATTTCAGTTGGAACTGCTGCCGCGCCTACGGAACCAGGCGTTACCGTTTCAAACGTGTACTCAGGCAAAGCCGCTTTGATCTTGGCAATGCCAGCCTTCATGGGCCTAACGCCCGCAGGAAGGGCCATCATTGCAGCATTAACGCCTTGCTCAATGTCGGTGGGGCTAATCCCTGTGCGCTGGCCGATTGCCTCTGCGCCTTGTGCAAGTGCGCCGCCCGCAGCTTGCAATGCTTGGGTAGGCAATGAACCTTGATAGCCAGGCGTTCCGACCGTGCCGGTTAGCCGACCAACAGGATTTGCCAAGGCTTGGGCGACAGGCTGAGATGCTGCGGTTGCTTCCTCGGGGCTTAGACCGAATGCACGACCAGCACCATATCCAACCGTTCCTGCGATTGCGGACGGGATGTTGCCAGGAATATCAAGTATTGACGCAATTTCGCCTGGTGCGCGTTGTTTGAGTTGCAATGCGCGTTGGAAGGCTTGGGCCACTACGCCTTGGGGTTTGGGTTGATAAGCCTGTAATTCCGCTGCCGTTGGGCCACCTTGACCGCCTCGACCACTTCCACCTGTTACGGCGGGGGTTGGCATATCAAGAAAGTCGGCAAACGTGCCTGTTTGTGGCACTGCCGGCGCAGCCGCTGACGGAGCCAAATTCATGCGGCTAAGTTCGCGGGTTAGCGAAAGAACGTCAGCCTGTGCCGATGGGTCAGTTGCTGCCCGCGCTTTGGCTTTTGCAAACTCTGCTTGCAATATAGCTGCGCGGTCAACGTCCTTGGCCCGCTGATCGGAAGGATTTACCGCCGTAGGCGCTTCAAGAAAATCGGCAAATGTAGGCATTATCGAATAATCCCAAGTTGTTTAGCCAATGCACGTTTTTGACGCAGCGCAGCAAGTTCCGCAGGGCTCATTGCTTGCATCATCTTTTGCGCGTCTGCTTGCGACATTTCTTGGAAGAAACGTGGGTCGGCAGCGTTTTGCCATTGTAAGAGTTTGTTTTGATACGCAGCAGGGTCGCCGGTAGCACCTTGCATGAAGTTGGCTTTGGAAGCGTTATATTGCTCTTGACCAATCAATTGATTAGTGACGCGCAACATACCCTCTTTGGTCATCTTGGTGTTGGGGCTTGCCAATTCAGCCAGACCACGGGCAGCGTCCGTATTACCGCCAGCAAGTTGCAGCAGCTTGGTGTTTTTTGCCAATTCGTCCGTGGATGCGCTTTCCAATTCGCTGTAAGGAATTCCAATTGACTGAGCCAAGTTAGCCACAAACTGCTTTTTATCAGCCAATGCGCCCGTATACGATTCGGGAATGAGTTTCTTAATGTTTTGATAAATCGCAATTTTTTGTGGTGCTTCACTTGCTTTTTGCGATGTTGCAGTCCAATCTGCGCCCAATGTTGTGCCGAGATTTGCCTGTAAATTTGCCGTAGCAGGGCCGACACCAGCTTGTATTGGGCCTTGAGGACGCTGCGATGGTGGGCCAAGATAAGTAGATGCACCAGTTGGGCCGACAACAGGCGTTGTGGGTGGCAATTGCGCCTCTGTCATTGGGCCTGCTTGTTGGCCTGGGGTTTGTGCGGCAAGCGCTCCTCCTGTGGTCACTGGCATAGTTCCAGCGCCAGTTGAAACCATTTGCGTAGAAGGATATAAACGATCTATGTGAGCAGTTGCCTCCAATGATTTCAAACCATTGCGACCAACCCACAATTGCAGTTCCGCGGGCGTTCCAGTTTTAGGAATTTGCTGCATTGATTGTTTAATTGCTGCATCACTAGCGCCGCTGTTTTTCAGCGTTTCTGTCATAGACTTTTCAATATCATCTGGAGACAAGTCTTTTTTGGTCGCAAGGCCAAGCAATTCTTTTGCGGCGTTTGATTGAAACTCGCGCATTGCTTTAATTTTTTCTACGTCTGCTTGGCTTGTCGCAGCGCTTATACGAGGTTGGGCAGTACCAGCAGCAACGTTTGCCTCTGTCTGTGCGCGTTGTGATTCAGCAAGTCTTTTGGCTACGTCAGCGCCGTATGTTTCTTGCGCTTTCTTCAACTCAAGTTGGCGCTGTTGTAACGCCAACGGATTCATCTGCTGCGCTTGCTGGTATTGCTGAACACCAGATGCCAGATTCATCATATCCGCAAGGGATGTTTGCGGATTAGCAAGGTTGGTGTAGCCTGTGAAATAGTCTGCCATTTTTAATCCTTATCCTGGCAAATCGCCGGTTGTCGTGGTTTTATTGCCAAACAATGATGAAATCAAATTGCCAGCGCCTCCCGTCAATGATGAAAGTACGTTGCCAGCATTTCCTGTTGCTGCTGGCGATGTATTTTGCCCCAACAAAGACGCAAGGAAGGTAGAGTTAGCCAAGCCTGTTGTGCCTTGTCCAAGAGCCTGTGCCTTACCGATAGAAGCGGCAGCTTGGGCGTTAGCCAATGCAGTTTGCAAATCAGTTGTGCCTTTGCCGTAAGCAGTACCAGCAGCTTGTGCGCCTGTGTTTGCAGTTTGACCAATGCCAGCCATGCCAGCCAAGTTGTTATAAATGTTTTGACGCTGACCTTGATAATTGTTGAACGCATTTTGATATGCGTTTCCTGCATAGTCTTGAGTGTACCTTTGCAAACCTTGCAGGGTATTGCCTGACAACGCACCACCGCCTACGTTTGCAGCACGTTGGTTAGCCATTTGCCCTTGTTGGAGCATAAAGTCATAGTTAGGCGCAAGTCCTGCGGCTAAGTCTTGAGCGTTAAATTGGTGAGTCAGATAACCCGTGTCTGCCAATTTATTGATCTGATTAAGACCGCTTACACCAGTTTGTTGGTAAGGTTGTTGGAAACCTAGCTGCTGGTTGTAAATGTCTTTCAATACGCCTTGGGAGGCCGTATTTGCTGCGGTTGTAGCGTCCAAGCCTGTATTGATTGCGCTAGTCAGATTAGCTGCATTGCCTGCGCCAGTAAGTCCTGATAACAAGGCAGCAAGTTGCGTTCCTGTTAAGCCGGTTAAAGAAGTTAATGAAGTTAACAAATCTGTATTTACTGGCGGCGTTACAACAGGAGTCGTTGTTGTTGTTGGAGGAAGAACTACTGGAGGCAGAGGAGTAACTGGCGGCAAAACCAAAGGTGGCGGCACATACGGAGGAGGAATAACAGGAGGAACAACTGGAGGAACTATTGGAGTTAGGGGCGTAACTGGCGGTAGTTCCAAAGGTGGTGGAACGTATGGAGTTGTTGGTAATGCAGGAGTTGTTACATCTACTGGAGGTAAAGTACTTGGGTCTAATACCGTAGGAACAACAGGAGGTATTGTTGGCGGCAATGTAGGCGGCCCAACATAAGGCGGGGGAATAGTACCTGGCTCTACCGTAGGAGGTAAAGTAGTAGGCGGCAAAATTTCAGATAACGGCGTTGTTCCAGGGGTTGGAGTAGTTGCAGTAGGCGCAAGTGTTGCAATATTAGAAAGCAAACTTCCATCTGTTACCACTCCAGCAGCAGCGGCAAGTTGAGCAGCAGTTAATCCACCCGATGCAGCCAAAGCAGCACCAGCAGAACCAGGTGCAAGTCCAGATGCAATTGCTTGATTAACGCTTCCCGAAATAGTAGGCGTTACTAATGCATCTGAACCAACACTTCCAATACCAGCAATATCTGCACCAAACAAATCACCAAGAACGGGGCCAAGGAAGTTAGCGCCAATCATTGCGGTTGCAATAGGGGCAAGCGTTTTAATTGCTTCCCCAAGATTGCCACGGTTTACCAAGTTAGTAGGTGCGCCAGCCAAATCAAGATACTGATATTGGCTTTTGCCGTTGTCATAACGGTATCCAATTGGCGCTTTGCTTGTGTCAGGCTCTTGATTACCGCCGTGAACGGTTTTCATTGGGTACACCGGCTCTACGCCAGTACCAATTGTTTGACGAGCGTTCTTTACCCAAGACGGCTCAACAAAATCTGCCGCATTTACGGTTTTTGGTGTTGCTGCCGCTGTGGTAACAGGTGATATAAAAGCCGCACTATTAGGCATTTCTTTGTCCTTACACGTTGTAGTAGGGTATTTTATAAGCGTTGCCGTTAACGGTCACGTTTATAAATCCTACTGGGTTGGCGGGCAAGGTTGCTGAACCTGCGGTTGCCGTGGTTGCGCTTGAAAAATTAAGCAAGTTAAGAAAAAACTGTTGCCACGCCCGAGTCGGACGTTTTGTGTTTGCGTCCAAAAACTCCGATTGTGGATACGGATTAATCTGTTGGGTGTTAGAAAGTGCCATTAATTTTCTGCTCCGCTTGATTTCAGATTTGCCGAAACAATCACGGCGTTCACAGGGTCAGAGATTGACACCTCAAACACTCGATCACGGGCCATGCCCAAACGCCGCCAAATAGCACGATTCTTATATTTGCCTAGCTGACCAATGCTTGTCCAATGCTCATTAGACCAAGTAGAACCACCGTCATTAGACCAACGCAACATTGCCTTGGGATTGGTGGTATTAACTATCGGCGTAAGTGAATTTGCAACACCTAAAACAAACGTTGAAATCGCAGGGATTGTCAATGTTTGGTTACTTATGATTGTGTAATTTACACCAAGATAGCTTGTGTTTGTTGTCCCAAAAGATAAGCCAGTTGTGCCAACGCCAGGCTGAAACTGAATCTGCAACTCATCAAAATATTGACGCTGCATATCAGTAATCAGGTGGGGAGCCCTACGCAGTCTGCGGACGTTCGTTCCATTGTCTGTGTAATTTTGTTTGTCCAAGGAATAAATCTTGCCGTTGGAGTAATCACCGACAAGAACTTTGCCTTGGAATGAGGCAGAGCAATTGCTCCAATGGCGCATATATGTTCCATCAGAGGCCATGCCAAGCCATTTATGCCACATTCCTGTGGTCACATCAAACGCCCAAGTTAGATTCAAAGTCGGGAATGTACAGACGTACACTTCGTGGCCTTCTAACTGATATGTGTAGGCAATAGCATCATCAATGTATTGATTTGTAAGGGTGTTTTCTACCGCGTGAGTTGATATACGTTGTGGTATATATCCCTGCATTTGCATAATCTGCGCTTGACCACGGTTGTTCCTTGAAACGTAAGCAAAGGAATTACCTAGTCGGGAAACCGAGAATTGTGCCGCAATACCGTGCTGGGTAGATGTTCCAGGGATACGTTGGAAAGGGAAAGGAACTGCGCCCACATCCGTCCAAACCTCAGAGGATGCCTCGCCCATCAAATAAACTTCGCGGTGGTCAACAATTAGGGCCACTAATTTATCAGGCGCACCATCTTTCAATGCGTAGGATGTGCTTGTTGAAATTGGGCTTAAAAGGTTAGATGAACCCCATTGCTGACTGCCTGGGTTATTGTAAACAAAATAGTTATCAACAATATCGACCGATGTGCCGCCGCTAAATGCGCCATCCGAACTAGGCAAAACGCTAAAGTTAAGCGCATACATTGTGATGCCGGTAACAATAGTGTGAGCCGTGCTGATCGTGTAAGTGCCTATTCCACCAGTGCCTGTGCCCAAAGCCGTAATAATCGTGCCTGCGGTAATGCCGGCCCCTTGTAGGGTTTGCCCTAAGTAAATAGTACCAGAAGCTACTGCGGAAACAGTAAGGGTAGTTCCCGCTATTGTTGCTGTAAACCGAGCGCCTACCGCAGCAGAAGTCATGGTTTCGGCTGATACGGTTTGGGACAAATTGATTGTGTAAGTACCAGTTCCACCAGTACCAGTTCCCAAAGCAGTAATCACAGTCTCTGCCGTGATACCAATCCCTGTCAAAGATTGATGGGCGGTAATTGTGCCGCTACTAACTTGGGTAACTGTTAGGGTTGTGCCGCTGATAGAACCCGTAAAAACGGCGTTTGCGGGGCTAGAAATGCGCCATGTGTAGCGATAGGCTCCGTCAACAATATAGGCGTTAATTCCGTTGTCAGAGATGCCAACACGACCCGATGATGAGTTAAGAATACCGACTACGGTTGCCGACAGGTTAGACGTAAAGACGTAGACGTAAGGCCCGCAGACCACAACCATTTGACTACCGCCCGACAAAGTACGCATATTGCGAACTTCGGCGTTGTTTAACACAGCCGCTAGGGTTAAACCTGGGGTCGGATAAAGCGCAACGATGCCCCGAGTACCAGGCTCTTTAAGAGGATCAATTTCGGGAAAGAAATTAATACATTCTTGCGATTCCTGATAAATCGATGGTGCTTCGTACGATGGGCCTACAAATCCGAATTCGGGCATGGCAGTCCTTTAACGCAAGAAGCCGCCGGTGAGTATCCAGCCGGCATCTTTAGAACGTCCAGTAAGCAACGCATCCTGATAACGCGAAACCATTTGCGGGCGCATATTGGTACGCTTGATAGTTGCTTTGGCTTCGCCGGCAAACTTCTGAATCATGCCAATTTGCACGGGGCTGGCCTTGCCATACATAGGCATAAGGCGTTCTGCAAGACACCAACGCAGTGCGTTTACATAGCCTTGCGGGATTCGCATGATGTCATACATCGTGCTAAACCGAGCAAAGATTGTGTCGGTAAAGATGTGCATTTCACCTTGGGATGGATTAGGCCAAACGCTAAGATTTCCCAATGTATCGCCAGGGTTGTAATACAAAGCCTTAGGCCAAGGGCCATTGAGAGTCTTTAGGCCAATCATTGAGTAATCGTCCAAAGTCAGCACAGCAACAGGGTAATCTAGTCCACCGCCAAGGATAGGCTGACCATTGGACGTAGTGTTAATCCGCACAAATGAGGAATTAACGCGCAATGGTTTTTGGTAATAGCCTGTGATTGTGGTGCTAGCGACAGTCTGCGAAATGTCAATTTGATATGTGCCAACTTCTAAAGTATTGCCGCCGGCTCCGCTAATAAACGAAACAATCTGAGTGCCAGGCGTAATCCCCGAGCCTGTCAGCGTTTGGTTTAGCGTGATTGCGCCCGAGGCAATAGCGGTAACTGTAAGAATGTTTCCAGCAATTGAGCCAGTAAAAGACGATCCAACAGACCCGCCTGGGCCAATGGTGTATTGAGTTTGTCCGCTAACAACAGGAAAAATGATTTCCGTGAAGTTGTAGACCATCATATCTTCGTTAGACCATTGATCTAACATATCGTTGAGCATCTCAAACGCATCTAGCGCCGCGTCAGGCGTAGGGGTTTCACCGGCTTCTAATGCGCCGATGTCTTTTAATGCTCTTGATACTATGTCTATTGGCTGGGCCATTGTTGCTCCAAGGTAAACACAGGCGGTTTCCACGGAGGCGCAACAGATTTCGACTTGCCAAGAAGCGCCAATTGTTCCTCTAGGCGTGATTCTATTACATTTTGACCGTGTTGAGTAGCGCCATCTTTAATCCATGAAATAACCTGTTTTTCGGTCACTTCTTCAAAAGGTGTCTCGACTTTGTATTTGTCAAACCACCAATTTCCTTCTGTTTCCACAATATTTACTTCGTCCGTTGCCGAAATAAAGTATTTGGCGTGTGTAATTGCGCCGTTTTCGGCAAATATTTCTAAGATTTTCCAAACTGTAATCACGTTAAATCTCAGTTTTAAAAAGTAATTGTGCCAGAGCCAGTAAAAGAATAAATCCTATACCCACCTGCCACAGTGTAAGTATAAGTTCCTGTCACAGAAACTGCCGCAGCATAAGTTGTGGAATATCGAATAATGACAATTCCAGAGCCGCCGGTATTTAAACCGCCAAAGCCGCTAAATCTAATACCTCCGCCGCCTCCACCTGTATTGACTGTTCCTGCGGATGGGCTAGTAGATGTGCCATTGCCACCACCTCCAAGACCACCAGAGCCTGGCGTTCCTGCTCCCGACCCGCCACCACCGCCAGCGTAATACGTTGACGTGCCAGATATGGATGATGACAAACCATTTCCACCATTGCCGCCGTTAATGCCAATACCAGTAGCGCCTACTACGCTTGCGCCGCCACCACCGCCAGTATTGTTACCACCAGCATAGCCTTGGCCCGATGTTCCTGTGCCGCCATTTAAACTGTTAGCGCCACCACCACCAGAACCGCCATTTCCTGCTGCGCTTCCACCACCTCCACCGCCGCCGCCGCCATTAGCAACAAGCGGCAATGAGCCAGAAATAATGCTGGAATTTTGTCCTGCGCTACCAGAGCCAGTTGCTTGTGCTGCACCTCCAGCACCCACAGTAATGGTCAACTTAACATTGTTTGTTATCGTAAACCCTGTGCCGGTCAAAAATCCACCACCGCCGCCGCCTCCAGAATCGCCACTTCCACCGCCGCCACCTCCAGCAACAACCAAGTAATCAATGGGAAAAGGCACATATTGGGCCGATGTAAGCCCAAATGCCTTTGCCGATATTGCGCCTCTTGTGATTGTGGTTGGCATAACAATACTCAGGCAAATTTGGTTTGTGAAGCAAGAACGGTGTACGCTGCCGAGCCAGTTTTGATGATTGTGTAGGTGTAAACGTCAACGCTGTTTTGATTTCCCAATGCAGGCGCAGCACCACCCTGCCATTTTGGAGTTACGGATGTTCCGTCAATCGTTACCGCATTGTTGTAATACGCCGTAGACCCTTGGGTAACCAAAAACACAACAGTGATGGCTTGTCCTGTTGACATTATGGAATTCATTGTTGTGCCACTAGACCCAGCAAAATTTACTGTCCAGTTAGCCGTTGCATTGCTTGTGTAATACAAAATTGACTGACTAGTGACGTAGTAATTTATTGTTCCTGTTGCTGCCGTTGCAGAAATTGTTATGACTTCCGCTGCATTGGTAAGAATCGCCGCAAGGGTAGAACTTGAGCCAGCAAGTTGGCTAGTAAAAGCAACCGTTCCCGAGCCGTTGGTTTGCAGCATTTGTCCTGCTGTGCCATCAGCGCTTGGCAATGTCAGACTTAAATTGGACGAAATGTTTGGCCCAACTAAGTTAACTGCGCCGCCAGCCGTTGCTTGAAATGTCAATGTACTCATGTTATGCCCCAGTTATTCCTGTTTGAATTACATCATTGTTTTCCCATTGGCAAGTCGTTTCGTTTAACGTCCAATCTCCAGTGGGTTTTGGTGGAATAAACGCATCACGGGTTGAGTCGTAGGTGTAGCCAATTCCAGCATAATTTTTACGCAAAGGACGACCTTCTGGATGTTGTCCACCATGAGTGTTGTAAGACGTTTGAACCCAATTCGTACCAAACAGGCCAGAATCAATAACATCTTGTTCAGCAACAATTACTTGCGAAACAATTCCGTTTTCCACTTTTGCAAAATGGCTCATGCTATACCTCAAAATGTAATTGAACCGCTGCCGGTAAATTTGTAAATACGATAACCACCTGTTACTGTAATAGTGGGAGAACCAGTTGTAGATGTTGCTGCTGGATAAGAATCTGCATAACGAATAATGACAATACCAGAACCTCCGCTACCCGCTATTCCGCCTGTAGCGCCAATACCACCACCTCCACTGCCTGTGTTTGTTGTGCCTGATGTTGCATTATTACTACCACTATCTGAACCAGCACCGCCAATGCTAGAGCCACCAGCACCACCACTACCAGAATAAGCACCGCCGCCACCTCCACCAGCGTAGGTTACTGACGATCCAGAAATACTTGAGGCCACACCTATGCCGCCAGAAGTCCCTCCAGACCCACTACCATCAGTACCAACAGAACCAGCACCGCCGCCACCGCAAGCGCCATAAGTGGCTGGTGTACCTGTTCTGCTGCCTCCAGCATAACCTTGTCCAGATGTTTCGGAGCCTCCCGAATGAACATCTCCACCACCGCCACCCCCAGAACCTCCTGATACACCATTAATAAATAATGCAGTTCCTGGGCCACCACCACCCCCACCAATTGCCGTTAAAGTAGAAAAAACAGAATTCCCACCTGATGTGCCTGCTGTTGCGCTTTGATTTGGAGCGCCAGAGCCACCAGCACCAACAGTAATTGTGTAATTTGTTCCAGGTGTTACAGAAAAAGCAGTTCCAGTTAATAAACCACCTGCGCCACCACCGCCACCGCCAGCGTTAAATGCTGATACATTACCACCGCCTCCACCACCGCCAGAAACAACAAGATAATCTACATTAGGCGTCACATTTAAAGGCCATACAGACGCTTTTAGTGCTTGCATTACTTCATTAGAACGCCAAATCCCAGACGCAGCAGACGATGTATTTGTCGCCGCCGTAGACGACATTAATGAACCTTTGTATCGCGTAGACATTAGGTAATAGCCTCATACGATGCTGTTAATTCAATTGCAGAGGCAGTTCCAACAGTAACAACAACGGATTGCCCCTCGCCTAAGTAAAACGCCGTGCTTTTATCTGCAATAACAATAGCCGCATTAGCTGGAACAGGCACTTGGTAAATCAATCTATAAGCCGTTCCATTGCCGCCTGTTGCGCTATTTATTGAAACAGTAACAGTTGCAGTGGCTCCTGTGACATTAGCAGCAACAATGTTGTCTATTTTGTTTACAGTACCAGATGAAGGAGTTAGCGCAGTCCAAGTTGTTGCAGACGTATTAGATGGAATCAAATATGTTGAATTTCCATAAATGCTTGTAACGTTGACTATGTTGGGATTTGCCATGATTTTTCCTTAATACCCAAAGATCATTGCCATTGCAATAGCCTTGCCTGTTGTAATGCCCGTTGATGCAATCGTAATTGCACCTGATGTGTTTGTAATTGTTACGTTTGTTCCCGCAGTCAATGTTGTGCGAGTAAATCCCGTGCCATTTCCAATGTCCAAAGCGCCATTTGCAGGGGTTGAACTTAAACCAGTGCCGCCATTTGCAACATTTAAAGCATTGGTCAAATTAAGGCTTGTGACAAACAAAGTTCCTGTGGATGGCGTATATTGATATTTTGTTGAACTGGTGTATTCAGTAGTCACAACACCGCTTGTAGCCGTAGAAAACAACGGATAAATTGCAGTTGCTGTTGTTGTATCGTCAACAATCGTAATGCCAGACGTTGGGCTTGACCATGTAGGCGTTCCCGATCCACTAGACGTTAGAACCTGGCCTGACGAACCAACCGCCGTAAAGCCATAAGCCGTGCCCGTGCCATACGCCACCGCGCCCGCAGTCGGAGTTGTTGTGCCATTTGTACCCCCGTTAGCGATTGGTAAAGTGCCTGTCACACCTGTGGTTAAGGGTAAACCCGTACCATAAGTAAGCGTCACCGATGACGGAGTTCCCAAAATCGGGGTCACCAATGTGGGGCTGGTGGACAACACAACATTGCCCGTGCCGGTGCTAGACGTTACCCCTGTGCCACCCGAGGCGACCGGCAAAGTACCCGTGGTTAATGCGGAAGTTGACGTTGCGTAAACCGCGCCGCCCGATGTAAAGGCGGTTAGTCCTGTGCCGCCGTTGGTTGTGTTTAATGTGCCGGCAAGGGTAATAGCGCCGTTTGTAGCCGAGGATGGGGTAAACCCTGTCGTTCCTGCGCTAAATGAAGTTACTGTAACGCCTGATATGGAAGTCCAGGCAGGCAAGCCGGTGACCACAGAAAGAATCTGGCCCGATGTTCCGATGCCAAGCATGGCAGTCGTACTAGATGCGGATTGATATGGAACTGAACCCGCTGCACCGCCTGCAAAGTTAGTTGCGGTGGTTGCGGTGGTCGCCGTTGTTGCGGTTGTGGCAGTTGTTGCGGTAGCCGCATTGCCTCCAATGGATAAACCGCTTGCAGTGCCCGTTAAACTTGTTCCAGGGCCGCTAAATTGGGTTGATGCGGTGATAGTGCTGCCACCAACAGTAGAGCCGCTAATTGGCGTTCCTGTGATTGAGCCGCCAGTAATTGAGACATTGTTGGCGTTTTGTGTGGACATTGTGCCCAGCCCCGAAACTTGCGTGTTTGCAATGGCAATCGTTGTGTTTATTGCGCTAGTGATCTGCCCTTGAGCATTGACCGCTACAACAGGAACAATTGAAGCAGAACCGTAGGTTGCTGCCGTAACTCCAGTGTTGGTAATGGAAAAAGTGTTTCCAGTAAGGGTTAACCCTGTTCCTGCAGTGTACGAACCAGCGGCATTAAATTGCGTCCACGTTATTGCGGTAACGCCAATTGTGCCAATTTTTGGGGAAGTGCAAACCCATCCTGTTGTGGCTTGGCTTCCATAAAGAACAAGGGTATAAGCGCCTGGAACTTCTGCCCATATATCCATTTGCGGGGAACGTGTCCACGCCGTTGCAGATACAACATAAATACCATTTTCAGCGGCAGCGCCTTGATTTTTTACTAAAACATAGTCGCCAGCAACAAGGGAAACCGTATCAATTGTCTGAAGTCCAGACAACGTAATGTTTACGGTTGTTCCCGCTTGGCAAGCGTTTTTAGGGTTTAACCCTTGGACAATTGCATCAGCGTATGCTTTATTGACAATATCGTTTGCGCTTGATGGGGCGGTTGAAATCGTGCCCGTTGTGGTCGCAATATTTGTGAATACGCCGGTTGAAGGGGTTGTCGCTCCAATTGTTGAACTGTCAATCGTGCTATTTGTAATGTGCAATCCCGACTGATTGGGATTAATTGTTGCGGAAAATGGCTGACCCTGCCCAATAAACGTATTGAATGAATTATCCAAATTAAACAGAGCCTGCACTGGCAGGATGTTTTGATCTACTGTTTTGGCAGGGTCAGACATATTAACTTTGATCCGCGACAGGTGTTACATAAACAAGTGAAGGGCCAGCCGCTGCACCAATCATGCGAACATTAAATGGAACAGTTGGGCAAGCCAGCACAATGGGAAATGTCATTGCAGCAGGAAGCAAAAAGTCGCCAGGTGTACCAGACACCGGCAACACAGCAGCGCCCACATTGGCATCACCTAATTTGACCGCAACGGCGACTGCGCCGGTGTTTAGAAACGATGCGTAGTTAACTTGATCGTTTACTTGGTCATCTATAGATGTTGCCGTTGTAGAGGATGCTGTCACAGAAATAGCGGTTGTTTTACCAACCACTCGCAGGACAGTCGTATTAGCCATGATTAAAGTTGAGCAACGTGAATGATGCCAAAATTAAGTGTTAAGGCTTCGCTCAAAGAGCCTGTGCTTGCATTAGAAATCACAACAGTAAACGAACCATTGGCGACTGCTGCAATCGACAAAAGGTAAGTTCCAGCAGTAGTTGCACCAGATGCCAATGCAATGACGGGGATGTCATAAGCACTTACTGCGCTGTTTGTGACTACAAATGCAACTTCAGCCGCCGCTGCAAGTGCCGCATTGTTTGTAACAATTTGACCTGCCGCTGCATTAATAGTCACGCCGGTAGATTTGCTAGTTGCTTGGGTAACAGAAGTGATTGCGGTTGTAGGGCTTCCAGTGGTGTAACCTATTTGGCCTGTTACCGCATTAACCAAAGAATAGTTGGCATCAATGATATCTTGGTCAAGATATGCTGCGCCAATTGCTTGTGAATTTGACATTTTGATTTCCTTTGAAAAGGTAGATAAATTGTAACGAAAAAAGGCCACCCCCTTGCAGAGATGGCCCTCTTTCTTTTACATCAGTTTAGAACGGTACGCTAAAGTCGTAGCCGTAAACATATACGTCAAACGTAGCGCCAGGAACGACAGT
>Ga0214921_10004311_pt1 | contig 21020 bp, 21 predicted proteins | sample LL1505_MetaG_FD_177992 | JGI IMG/M metagenome (GOLD analysis project Ga0214921, IMG submission 177992) | Freshwater microbial communities from Lake Lanier, Atlanta, Georgia, United States - LL-1505 | ecosystem: Environmental > Aquatic > Freshwater > Lake | place: USA: Georgia | collected...
AAGAAATAGTACCAGTATTAGATGATGAAGAAGAATTACAAGAATCTGTTCAAGCGAAACCAGTAACAGATACATTAGTGGAAGATAGTGATGATGAGGCAGAATCAAAGGAGCCCGAACCAGTTCAAGAGGTAGAGGTAGAACCAGTAGTTAAGAAGGTAGTCAAAAAGGTAGTATCAACAGCACCTGTAGAACAAGAAACAACTGCTGCTACAGAACCAGCTAAAAAGAAGGTAGTCAAAAAAAAAGCCCCATAAATAATATTATAAAAAATAGAGAATAATTAGATAGTCAATTATATGTTTTTATATTTGTAAAGTATAATCAAAGTTAAGTTTTTATAAAAATATAATTACACAAAATTATATTTTTTTATGTATAGAATCAAATAAGTTACCAGTTGAAGTTTGAACTAACATCAGCCTTCTTGCGGTAATAATGTGTTGTTATAATATGATATATTCACAGCGGTTACTGAATCAGGTTCTTCTTCATAACCGTATACAATATCATATTTACTATCGCTTGCTAAACTACCATCGTTTGGTGTAGCTATCCCTCCAGACCTTAAATAATCTTCAAACATACCTTCATATCTTGAACCATCCGGAAACTCAGCTGTTCCATTGACTAAAGTATTGCCTTCACTATCATATGAAAATTCACCCTCTAAACTTACATTCGACTGTTTGAATGTAATAATTCCATGGCCAAATATTTCATCATGAACCCAATTTCCAGTATATTTTTCATTTGGTGTTTCAAAAATGCCATAACCATTTTTTCTATTGTTTGCCCATTGTCCTTCATAACGAGAACCATCGTTATGGATTAAAATGCCATAACCATCTGCCATGTCATCAACCCAATTTCCAGTATATCTTTCATTTGGAGTTACAAAAGTGCCTGTACCATTTTTTTTATCGTTTGCCCATCCTCCTTCGTATCGCGAACCATCGTTATATGTAGAAATGCCATAACCATGTTTTTTATTGTTTTCCCATTGTCCTTCGTATCGCGCACCATTATTATATGTAAAAATGCCATAACCATGTTTACCATTACGTACAAAATCACCTTCGTATCGCGCACCAGTTGTATATGTATATATGCCTTTTCCATCCATTAATCCGATTTTAAACTCTCCAACGTATTTTTCACCATTAGCAAAAGTTAATACACCTGTGCCATCTGGCTTGCCATTCACCCAATTACCATCGTATGTTTCTACAATATTACCATCATTATCTAAATAATCCATTTTGCCTCTCACATATGGCATTTCATATTTCCATTGTCCGGTGTATATTCCATTTAGTATTCGGTAACGGTTATTATAACTATAAGGTTTATTTTCTACTGTACTAATTGCATGAACCGAAATTGTTCCACCTCTGTATTTTTTAGTTTTCCTATTTTTTTTAGTTTTTCGTACAATTTTAGTTTTTTTAGTTTTTCGTACAATTTTAGTTTTTTTCATTTTATATATTGTACACATATATAGATATTCTCAATATATTCTAAATTATACAATTGTTGCTATAGGTAAATTTTTATCATTATCGATAATACTATCTTCAAGTATATTTACACATGAAACGGTATTGAATGGAGTGATATTTGTTATTGATACAATAACATCGTTGTTATCGTTATCGTTATCGTTATCGTTATCGTTGATATTTGAATCAACACTGTTTTCTTGATTGGCATTAAATATTTTTATTGAATTGTTATAACAAAACAATCCATATATAATTTTATATGCGAAACATAAAAATACAATACATATTCCACATATGCCGATAAATCCAAATATGTCTAAAAACGACCCATTATTCAAAAATGGCATATTTTATAATTTGTTATTTACATAAAAATAGCATTATTTCTATTTAGTCAATTTTTTATTATTATAAGTAAAATAATGCTAATAATAATAAGTAAATATATAAAAGAATAATAATGATTTTAATTATATTGAGTAGGTTGTTTATAATAGTATTATTAATGAAAAATTCACTTTTATACACATCATCTTTTAAAAATAAATTCCCATACTATTTAGTAACATTCTTACAAAAACATAATTCTATTAAAAAAACAAATTTAAATTCAATACACATAAGAGATATAAGAAACGATAGTTGGTATAAAGAAGACGAAGTCGATAAATACATAAGTAAAAACAATTTTATTCAGAATAAAAAATTAATTTCTATTTCACCGGGTGGTTATAAAGGATTTTATGTACTAGGTATATGTAAATATATTAAAGACCATTATAATTTAGAAAATTATATTTTTTCTGGAGCATCCGCAGGAGCATGGAATTCGTTATTATTATGTTTTAATCGTGATATGAAAGAAATACAAGAACAGTTAGTAGATAATACCATTCAAAACGCATCTAGTATTTTTGATATGGAACAAAAACTAAAATCGAAAATATTAAATAAATATACCATTGACGATTTCGATTTAAGAAGATTATTTATTGGTGTAACAACTGTAAATCAATATACATACAATACCACTATTTTTTCAGGATTCAATAATTTAGAAGATGCTGTAAATTGTTGTATAGCAAGTTCTCATATACCTATGGTAACTGGAGGATTAACTAATATTTATCAAAATTTTTTTTCATTCGACGGTGGTTTTAGTAAATATCCTTATTTGAATATTACAAAACCAGTTTTACATATAACGCCTAGTATTTGGAATAAAAATGATACGAATAAAAATAGAAAATTAAGGATAACTGATTATACTACGTTGTTCTCAAAAAATAAATTTATATTTATTGATATGGTGGATAAGGGTTATAGAGATGCGGCAGAAAATAAAGATGAATTGGATAAAATATTCCTGTCAATATAGTCGAATGAATATATTTTTCAAATAATTTAAACACATGGTAACAAAGATTATTATTAATGTCATATTCATTTGATATTCATTTTAAAAATAACAAAAGTTATTTATGTGAACTGGGAAAGAAATGGGATACAGATAAATCGTCTCAATTAGAAGGTTCTGATAGGAAACATAGTCATCCATATACTATTTTTTATAATTTATTATTTGAAAATCGAAGACATGATAATTTAAATATAGCAGAAATAGGTATTTTAGATGGCGGTTCGATTTTGATGTGGGATGAATATTTTCCAAATTCTAAAATATTTGGGTTTGAATATCACGATTTCTTAATAGGTAATTTTAATTCTTACTATCAACGAGATAGAGTAATTTTATCACATATGGATATAACAAATAAGGATAGCATAATATCAAGTTTTACAAATAAAAATGTATTATATGATATAATAATAGAAGATTCAACCCATGAGTTTGAAGACCAAATACGTTTTATCGAAAATTCTCATACATTTATAAAACCAGGAGGGGTTTTAATAATAGAGGATGTATTAAAACATCGTAATGAACAAGATTATATTGATAGATTGAAACATGTATTACATAATTTTCAATCATTTTATTTTGTATCTATGGACCATAATAATAGATATTCTGGAAATTGGAACAATGACAAAGTATTTGTATTGGTGAAAAATGGAGAACCATTGTTCAAACAAAATAACAATTTGACTATTGTAACATTAGCAACTAATATTGAAAATATGATAAAAATAAGAAAAACAATCAATTTTGATTATATTAATGAATGGGTAATTGTTTATAATGGTACAGAATTAATAGATAATCCAAAAATATTTGAATATGATACAAATAAAAAGAAAATAAAAGAATATATAACAATTAATGATGATAATTATGGAAATTCATTATATAATTACGCATTAGATAAAATAGAAAATAAAGAAACTTATGTGTATTTTTTAGATGATAATAATATTATACATCCTGATTTTTATAATATTTTAAAAATATTAGACAAAAATAAACTGTATACATTTAATGAACAAAACAGATTATTGGGAGATGATATAAACGAATTTAAAATAGAAACGCCAATGACATTGACGCATTATAGTTTATGTAAAGATTTGCTATGGAAATTACAGAATAAAAACAATGAATTCGGTATATATATAAACGAATGTTATGAAAAAAATAGTGAGAATTGGGTATATATTAATAATAGTCTATCTTATTATAAATATTTATCTAAATAAAACAATCATAATAGATATTGAATAATATATATTATGTAAAAATAATAATCAATTATTGTTTCGTGAATATTGAATGAAACCCTATATTAACATGTACATTCAATGGTATTTCAATTATTTTATAATTTTCTATGTCAATTATTATCAGATAACTATTTTCAGAATTATACCCAAAACTTATCAAATATGGTATATTATCGATTTCAGTTATAGCTGGTTCTCCACAAATAAATTTATCTTTAAGAAAAAGAATATGTTTTATATAAAGATTTTCACATACGACAAATCCATTGATTGTATTATTAAAAATATTACGTAATATTACCTTATTTTTATATTTGATTGGAAAATCCAAATTGAATTTTTCTAATAATTCATTTTTTATAATTTTGACTTCTTTTGTCAGTTTGTTAATGGATATTTTTCTATATTTACCATTTATACTTAATTTTGAAAAATTCACATCTTCATATATAGGAGCATAAATATCAATATATTCATCACTATCTTTTAAATCAGCATAATGAAATATGTAAAAACTCTCGTTTGAAATGAATTTATTAATAGAATAATCAGTTTTATTTATTACATGAATATTTGTTGGTCTTTTCTTATCAAATTTTACAGGTACTCTTATATTTGTGATATCGTCAATATGAAACGAAAAAGGAGAATCTGTCAATATAACATTATCATTTGCCATTATAAAATCATGAGTGATTGGTAAATTATCCATATAAATAGCTTTCTTATTGAGAACATCGAATGATTTATTGAGTTGAAAATAATCTATCGATTTTGTTAAAATATGGTAATCTATCGTTTCTATTTTATTATTAATGTATTTTGAATGTCCTGAGAAATGCGACATACCTTTTATATTCACCTTTTTAACAGTATTAATATTTTTTTTATTATAATCTATCTCTAATAAATATGGCAAATCGCGTTCAAACAAAGCATAAATGTTGTTTTCTATATTCATTAAAGCAGTATTCGCCATACCCATCATATTTGGTAATAAACCGGTTTTTTCAAGAGCCATAAATAAAAAAGTAATAACCCAATGATTCGGTATTCTACCATTCAATTCTTCATATAATAGCTTTTCTGTTCTTACGAAATTTTTGGTATAGGTAAGTTCTCCGTTATCAAAAAATATTCCTTGAATATTTCCATCTCCAGTAAAAAGGTCATATAAAGTAGTTATGGTAGATGTATTTACATCTGGTCCTATCATTCCATAAAATCCATTTATTTTCTTTAATATATCACTATCACGTTTTGGTAAATTATATTCTATTTTTTTATTGATTTCTTTTTTTGCTATTCTAAATGGATTTCCAAATTGTATGTTGAAAAAAAAAGTATTACCAAGTTCAAATATGGAAAATGATAAAAAAAATAGAAATAAATAATTATATATCGAGAACATGTATTATAATATTTGTATAATATATGTTATATTTTTTATCCTCTTTATAGAATTAATGTTAAATGTACTATGATATCACTTTTTTTTGATATATCATATATATTTTCGGTATTAACTTTACTTATACCCATATTCGAGAACACTATGGTTTGTTCTTCGACTAATTTTAATAAATTAACTGTAATTTTTATTTGATTTTCCTTTGTCAAATATATATCGACCGTCTTTTTATTCCATATTTCACTAATTTTGTATTCAATATATACATTTATATTGTTTTTGTTATCGATTTCTATATTTTCATCTAACATTGGATTACATTTTACATAAATATCACTACCTGAATTATCATATACTAATTCATGATGCCATAATGGAATACAATAGTAATTTTTATTAACTGTAAGACGATATAGGTTGTTTTTAAATAAATCGTCTAATGTAGGGTTTAATATAATACATTCATCATTTTTTATCTTTTCTGATATCATATTTTCTATCTTTATAATAAATTCTTCAGTAAAATGGAAAGCATCCTTGTATTTTTTTAAAATATCATAAATTTTTATTAGCATTGTTTTGTCTATTTTTTCTAATGTATCCAAAGCACTCGATTCACATATCGATGATATACGTTGTATGATTGTATATAATATATTGTTTTGGGTATCTCTATTCAAAATGTTTTTTAAAAATGAGAACAAAATCCATTTATAACCTTTTTTGTCTATATTTGAGAACATTTGGTCATATTCGTAATTATCTTCGAACGAATCGGTTTCATTTTCAGAATCCATATAACCTTGGTATTTCATCAAATATTCATAAGATTCATGTACTTCTTGAAAACATGATACAGCATCTGGCGATTTGTTTTTATCAGGATGGTATAATAATGCTTTTAATCTATATTGACGTTTTAATTTTAATTCATCTATGGTATTGTTCTCGAATTCTATTTCTAAACATTCACATGCTTTTTTGTAATTCATTGAAATATTTAAAATTTATTTATTTTATTTATGATAGTAAACATTATTCTCTCTAAATGGTATATCGGACGATAATTATTATTATAATACTTTAAAAATAAAAAGGTATCCATTAATATTTCTGAAATATCCGTTTTGCTAAGAATTTTATTATCAATAAAATGACGAAGTATATACCATAAACATTCGGTCATGTCTAAATTATATGTTAAAATATCGTATAATGTATCGCGAAATTCAGTAAATGATATATTTTGGGGATTTGATATTTCCTTGATAATATTATCACATATAATATTGAAAACATCTTTGGGTAAATCAGATGATATTTCGAACTGATTATTTGTAGTTTCATCAGCAATTTCATGTATAATTAACGGAAAAGAACGATATTCTTTTATATTCATAACACCTTCTATTTCTATATTTTCAGTGATTGTTTTTATTTTATTTGTTTTTGTATTGGGATTTGCGCGTTGGAAAAAAATAGACGGTTTCATTTTATAATCAGCTATTCTTTGTGTAAAAGTTCGATATTCTTCCTTGTTGTTTGATAAACAATATTGAGAAGATATCAATTCTTCTACTCTTTCTTTTGATGGACGCCCTATTCTTAATATATGGCAATTGTTTATTATAGGTATTGGCAGAAAACTGATATGTTCAGATATTATAAAGAATTTTATTTTAATATTACTTTGCGAATGGTTATATTGTTGCATATAACTGTAAAATATCTCTAATAATTCTGTGTGTATTAAATGAAAATTTTTACATAAAATTATCCCATGTTTTTCTTTTTTTACAGAAATTATATCCACTATTTGAAAAAATATTTCATGCCATAATATTTTTGAATTACACCCTAATAATGACATATCTATTTCATAATGAATATCACTTATTTTATAAATATATTGCTGTTTTTCTGTTTGTGCTATTATTTTTCTATCATATTTTAATTCAGATGGACTATATTTTTTTATTATATTGAGAACTTGTGAATATTTACCAACACCTGATGGGCCATAAATAATAAGGTTCTCGACATTATGTATTCCTTTTGGAAAAGAATTCGAAATTTTTGCGATTTCAGGATGTAAATTGTATTTTTCTACGGAATTAACATATTCTTCATAACTAGTTTCATAAAATTTCATTATTAAATATCAATAGGTATATAATAATGAGAACTCGTTAGTTATTTTTATACGAATTATAATTATATATTTTATAATTTTGAAGATTTGAAATCTTCGCCGGTCTATATCAAGTCTTTTTTACTTAATTTTGAGAACATATTTGATATATATACTTGATGTGATGATATTCCTATGTTTGCGAATGATGCCATAATTATAAATATTGCTGGCAAACTCTTGTAAATATTTGCTACTGATAGCGATTTAAACAATAAATTAAAATCTATATTTATTGTATCATAAGCAAAAAACATAGCCATCAATATAATAAATGATAATGAAAATACCACTATTATATTTCGTTTATAATTTTCGAATTTATTTTTATAACTTTTTGATAATACAATAGGTGTTCCGCGTGTTTTTGTATATTTTGTTTGTAATGTTGTTATCATTGTAAAAATTAATATAAATGACACAAAATGGAATAATAATGCTACTAATATCGATATTAATGATATACTTATGGCAAGATTACTTTTCATTTTATCATTTATTAAATTGAATATATCTTTTGAAATAAATAATGAAAATGCTGTATGTATTACAAAAAGTAACCCAAAACCAACTATCTCGGAATATTTGACATTTATATATACGAAACAAACTATATATAGTATAAAGAAAGCTGTATAATTTAATATTGGAAAGCAATCTTTCGCGGTTAATTTATTAAATATTTCTATTTTTGGTAACCAATCTGGGCTTTTAAAAATTGTTTTTTTTACTGTATCCATTTTATATATTTGTGATATTTTTATTTTTTATATTTGAATATTATACGTTTCGCATAACCAGTTAATTAATACTCCTTTTTCGCATGTTGAATATCCTTCGGGGAATTTTTTTATATTTAAAAATTGTGGTTTTTTCATTTCAGGGGTTTTATAATATACATACGCACCATATTGCCCTCGACGAATACTCATATATTCATTCAATTGTCTAAGTATATTTTTTCCTACGGTATTTTCTTTTTCTAAAAATTGTTCTATATCTGTTAATGTTATATCACATAACGGTTTTTTTATTTCTTTGATACTTTCTTTTTTATCTCCCCACTCAACATATGGCCCATATCTTCCATTTTTTATAAATAAATCCTCATCTTGATATTTACCTAATAAATTTGTTTTTAATTCTAATAATTCATCTAATGAATATCCCCCTTGTTTTAATTTTTCTAAATCTATTTCTATTTCTTTTTTTACATTCATATATTCAAATGTACCATCCTCTAATTTATGTCGTATAGATGGACCGTATTTTTCAAAAATAAAATCGTGATTATCATCTATTTTAAAACATTGTTTTTGAATATTTTTTATTGGGGATGATAATTCTTTTATTTCATTATAACATGATTTACAAATCTGCGACCATTCAGTGATTATTCCAGATGATATAGTATCCAATTGGTCTTCCATATTTTTTGTATATTCATATGAGAACAATTGTTGATAATATTGTAGTAAAAATTCAATCGTTAATATACCAATTGGCTGTATAACCAATTTATTTTTTTCATTTCCGAATATTTTTTCTTTTACTGTTTCTACTATTTTAACTCCAGATAACGTGTATTCTTTACATTCTATTTTTTCACCATTTAAATCTGTTCTCAATACATATCCTCTTTCTTGTATTGTTTCTACTATCATAGCAAATGTAGATGGCCTACCTATTCCCATTTCTTCTAATTTACTTATTAAACTAGCCTCAGTATAATGTTGATGTTTATTTCGAACAACTATCGTACTATTAATTCGTTGATATGTTGTATTTTTTTGGTTGGATTGTATTGATTGGAAAAACAATAATAATGATGATTGAGAACTTTGATTGTCAGTTAATTCGTTTTTGGTTGTTCTCTCTTCTACTTTTTTCCAACCTAGAAAAACTGGTATTTCTATTTCATATAAATAATTATAACTCAATGGAGCTGATATTTTTATTGGTATAATATTATATTTAGCATCCGACATACAACTCGCCAATGTATTTTTCCAAATTAGTTTATATATAGCATTCATTCGTCTATCTTCACAATTAGGAATAGCGTATGTTTCTATATATGTAACACGTATTGCCTCATGTGGGTTCGATGAATCCTTGTTCTCTAATTTATCTAAATTACCTAAATAATCATTCGTTTTCCATTCATCTACTATGTATTTCTTTGCTTTTTCTAAAAATGTTGATGAATATAATGTACTCTCGGTTCTCATATATGTAATAAAACCATTTTGGTATAATTGTTGGCATATATTCATAGTATCTTTCGGAGAAATATGTAACATACTATTTGCCGTCTGGAGTAATCTAGATGTATTAAATGGTTTTGGAGCGGATTTTATGGATTCTTTTTGAGAACATATAGATAGTTTATGTTCAAAAGACTTGGATTTTTCTAAGAAATCGAGAACATCTGGTTGTTTTTCGAATTCATGATTTAATGTAAATTCAATGTTTTTTGAAAAAAATGTTCCCGTTATCTTGTGTCGCATCTCAATACCAGCATTTTTATTTTTTTCATTATCATATACTAATCTCAATGCCGGTGTTTGACATCTACCTGCCGATAGAGAATTCGATTTGTTATTATATAAATATTTCCATAAATATGGAGAAATCTTATATCCAACTATAACATCGAGAACCTGTCTTGCGTGTTGAGCATGAACTATATCCATATTAATCGTAATTGGTTCTTTAACCGCATTACAAATTGCCGTTTTTGTTATTTCATGGAAAATAATACGTTTTGTGGTTTCTACTGGCAAATCGAATAATTTACATATATGCCATGCGATTGCTTCACCCTCACGGTCATCATCAGTTGCTAATATTATATTATTCTTCGGAAATTTTTCAATAATAGTTCTCATGAATTCAATATGATTCTTTTTTTCTTCGATTATCGAGAACATTGGTTCAAAAGTCCCTTTTGTATCTATTGAATTCAAACCATCTATTGTACGTATATGACCTTTTGATGCTATACAACAATAATCTTCTCCTAGAAAATGTTCTATTTTTGTACATTTAGATGGAGATTCTACGATTATTAGATATTGTGCGTTGTTGTTGATTCTAGGTGGAGTCTTTGTTGTTTCCCCTTTTTTGTAATTTGCGAAAGGTTTTTTATAGAATTTTTTTGGTGGCATCGAGAACCTGTGTATTCTAATATTATTATATATATTTGTGTTTATATGAATTATTAAATTGTAAAATTGTAAAATTGAATTAGAAATAATATAATAATACTATTTGTATAAAATCATGAATATTAAAATCATTATTACAGACCGTACTTATAACGATTGGTATTTTACTAATATCGATGACAACAAAGAACTACCAAAAGATACATATCCGGTTTTATTAAAAATAAATCCATTGGAATATAAATTGTTCAGTCGAGATATTATAAGAATCGAAGAAAATGAAACCATCAATGTTGTCAATTCATATATAAAATCGAGTAATGCTTTTGCTGGCGTTTTGGTTCTAGAAGGAAATAAAACATACGGTAGAACACCAAATAAAAAACGATTGTTATATAAATGTATTCCCGATGATAAACATTTGCCCGCATTTTTAATTCCCTATGAAGTAAAAATAGGGTTCTCGAAAGTTCAAAAAAATAAATATGTTGTATTTAAATTTGATAATTGGAATGAGAAACACCCTTATGGCATATTGACAGAAACGTTAGGAGATATCGATTCGTTAGAAGTATTCTATGAATATCAATTGTATTGTAAAAGTCTTCATATTTCCATAAACGATTTTACAAATAAAACCAAGAAAAATTTAAATGAAAAAACGAATGATGAATATATCAATCAAATATTTAAAAATCCAAATTATAATATAGAAGATAGGAGAGAACAATATATTTTTACGATTGACCCGATTAATAGTGCGGATTTTGACGATGGATTTAGTATTCAACCCGCCCAAATAAACGACACACAATGCTGGAAAGTAAGTATTTATATAGCAAATGTCTATTTTTGGTTAGAAACATTGGATTTATGGAATTCTTTTAGTAAAAGGGTTTCTACTATCTACTTACCAGATAAAAGACGTCCCATGTTACCAACTATACTTTCTGATATGTTATGTAGTCTTGAACAGAAACAACAACGGTTTGCTTTAGCAATGGATTTTTGTATAGATGAATATGGAGAACTATATGATGAAATTCCAATACAATATAAAAATGTATTGATTTGTGTTTCAAAAAATTATGTTTATGAAGATTATTCCATGATAAATAATGATAAATATTATAAAAATTTATTTGATATAACTATGAAAATGGATGGAACCATTCGAAATAGTCACGATTTAGTTTCATATTGGATGATTTTTATGAATAAACAAACTGGTATGATAATGGCAAATGAAAAAATAGGAATTTTCCGGTCAGCAGCGTTTTTGAATGTAGATTTGAGAACTGATGTATTATCAAATCGCGATTTGAACGATGATACGAAACGAGTTATACGTTCATGGAATAATACAAGTGGTCAATATATATTATATTCAGATGATGCCAAACTTAGTCATGAATTGATGTTTGTCAATAAAAAAAATAATACAGATAGTGATAGAACAATGAATTCTTATATACATATTACGAGTCCCATTAGAAGATTGGTTGATTTATTAAATCAAATGATTTTATTACAACATTATTCACTTATTACACCGTCCATAAAGAAAAATGAGACAAATTCTCATTTTTCGAATGGACTGGTCGCCGACAAAAATAATTTTGATGACGATAATCGTGCCAAAATTCTTTCTTGTCGGTGTAATACAATGAGTTCATCTGCGAATGAATTTTTAATATATTGGATAAGTCAATTAGATTATATTAATACTAGCATGCGGGCTATTCGGAAAATACAGACGGATTGTAATTTGATAACGAGATGTTTTCATAATCCAGAAATTATGGATTCAATATACAAAGGAGTGATATTTGATAAAGTCCATAAAAACAATGGTACGATTTCGTATATGGTTTTCTTAGAAGAAATAAAAATATTATCTAGAATTACAACCAAAAATGATATGGAAAATTATTCGATACAAGATTTTAAATTGTTTCTTTTTGAAGATGAAGATAAATTACAGAAAAAAATACGATTACAAATAGTATAAAAACACAACTACATAAAAAATATATATATGCAAAGAAACACCGCGTTGTTGATAATATTATTGAAAGTTACCAATATTTTTTTATTGTGTTCTTTTATCAATAAATAATCATCTTGTAATAAACATATTAGACATTAGATATTATAATATACTATATAATGTCATTATTATCAAAGTTATTTCACTATGTCTTATTAACGAAAACAAAATATAGAATAGATGAATCTCATGGATTGTCACATAGTATGAATGTTTTGAATTTTGCCAATGCCATATACGAACATGAATTACCAAAAAATCCTACTTTAGAGAAATATGAAAAAACAATTTATGTATCCGCAATACTTCATGATATGTGTGATAAAAAATATATGAATCAAACGCAAGGATTATTAGAAATAAATAATTTTCTAGAAGATAAAATGACTAATGAAGAGATTACTTTTACTACAAATATCATAAATACAATGTCTTATTCTACTGTTAAAAAAAACGGATTTCCTGATTTGGGCGAATATCAATATGCCTATCATGTTGTTAGAGAGGCCGATTTATTAACAGCATATGATTTCGATAGATGTATGATATATAATATGTATAGAATGGGAGGTAATTTACAAGATTCATATGATAATGCTTTACATTTATTTGAGAATAGAGTTTGGAAACATAATGAAGATGGATTATTTTTAACGAGTTATTCGAAAGAACATTATTTGGATTTACATAATATGTCTATAAAAAGATGTGACTTTTGGAAAAAAATGCTAAAAAAAACCATGTAATATTTTTGTTTTTGAAAAAGTCTAAAAATTATTTATATTAATAAATAACTTTATCATATTTTTTTCATTTTCATGTATTTCATGAATATTATTAGTTTTCTTATACATTTTAGTATAATGCTTTACCCCTATAATAATAACATCTTTTAATATATCAATCGCATAGTCGCACATGTCTTTTTTGTACAATTTTATAAAATGTTGTAGAAAATAGGCGTTTTTATCATATTTGAAATCATCAATATAACATCTTATATTTCTAAAATTTTCATTATTATAATCCAAATAATTTGTAATTATGTTAATCACATACTTAATACATGAGTACATTTTTTTAATTGTTAGTTTATTTAATGGAAGCAATGATAATTTATCATTTATAAATTCTGGTGTATATTTTTTTCGCAATAAATTTAATCTACTATTTATATCTAAAAATTCCATAATACATATTTGAACTTCATCTGGTAAAATATGTAGCATAGTTGTTCCTTTAATTTCATTCAAAATTTTTTTATAATGATTTTCCTTTTTTATCTTATTAATTTCATCTATGTTATGATTTTGTTTCTGTTTAAGACGTTGAATTTCACGGAGTTTCTTTTCATATTGTTTTAATGATGACATTTTTTGCTAGTTTTATTCAATTTGTTTTTTGTATAATTATTTATATCAATTTTTCATAAAAAAACCATGTAATATTTTTTGTATTCTTGTATAAAAACTAAATATCATCAATATCGATTTCTTCACTATTATCTAATACAAATTCTTCTTCGTTTTTTTTGTTTTTGTTTATTTTTATATTATTTGTTTCTTCTTCTTCTGAATCGTCGTCAATATCATTTGTAAATAAAACATCATCATTATTATTATCAGTAGCATTAGTATTAAAATTCCCTGATATTCTTTTTTTTATTAGATTTGTTATATCAAAACGAGGATTTTGTAATAATATGTCTATTTCATTTTCATTATATATAGATAATATGTCACTGTTTTTTACTGGTTTTTCCCAGTCATGGAGACCAATCAATACAATCGAATTAATTGAAATTATGTTATGACGTTTTTGTCTTCCGCGAAATTTGTTACGTATTATGGCAGAATATTGATGATTATCATTTGTGAAAACCTCACAACGACCATTCCCTAACATTTTAGTAACTACTGCGAATAATTCTAACTCACATTCTGGAAAACGGAGTAAATTATTTCCATTTGATTGATGTTTTCTAGCCAAACTTTTAGTACCAGTTCCACCAGTTCTGTTCTTTACCATTTTAGAATTGTGTTATATTAGATTACTGTATATATTAATAAATTTAGATAATTCAATTCCGTCAATTTTTTTATTATATGTTTATTTGATAATGTAAAATAAACATATATTTTATAATATATAATAATGGAAAAATTTGAAGAATTGGATATTGAGGAATTAGTTGATGAAACTGAAAATAATAATAAGGACGATGTTTTATTAGATGACGATGATAACGTCGATGACAATGCTGATGATAACATTGTTCCTTTAGAATTTTTATTGGAAATTCAAGAAATATCAGGAAAAAATATAGCACAGAATTACGTTGATGATTTGAGTTCAAAATTTGAAAAGCTTAAATTAAGTTATGAATTTGAATTAGTTCCAAATGATGAAGAAGTTGAATTAAACAAATATATAGGCGGTAGTGATTTGACGTTCCCATATAATTATTTTGATTCATTTGCTAGCAGTATTAAAAAAGTTTTAAATAATAATCGAAGCGTAGATAAAAATAAAAATTATATTTTAAATTTATTCGAAAAGACACCAAAAGAAAAATCAGAAATTGCAGTAGAAGTAGAAGAAGTAGAAGAAAAACTAATAGAGAGTGTAACAGTAGATAACAATGACAAAAAAAAATCAACCCTTGTTTTGCCCAAACAATATACTGGATTGATTAAAATTTATTTAACAATATATGATAAATCAAATATGTCTAGTAAATCTGTTGGTAGAATTTATGATTTAAATAAATGGTTAGAGAATAAGTAGTGGTAGTGGTAGTAGTTTTTTTTATAAAGGATTGAAAAGGTTATTGATGAGTTTGCCGATAAGAATATGGTCATCGAAATTGTAAACGTTATTAGAATCATCGATAAGGAATTGTTTGCCATCAATAATAATAGGAGAAGTGAGAATGTCGTTGTCGTTGTCGTTGTCGTTGTCGTTGTTGTTGTCGTTGTCGTTGTCGTTGTCGTTGTCGTTGTTGTTGTTGTTGTTGTTGTCGTTAGAAAGATTAAGAGTAGATTCTAAATTAGTATTTTTCTGGATTTTCGTTTTTTTTTCAGCTTTAGGTTTTTTTTCAGCTTTAGTTTTTTTTTCGACTTTAGGTTTATCGGAACTAACAAGAGAATCAGTGTTGGTAGTAGTATTATTAGCAAGAGAAGTTAATTGAGAAATTAATTCATCTTGAACATCAGGAACAACAGCAACTTTGGTTTTACGACGAGAAGTTTTGGTTTTAGTAGTAGTAGTAGTAGGTTCAGTGGAATCAGTAGTAGTTTGAGCAGTAACATCAAGAGTAGGTTCAGTAGCATGAGTATCAGTCTCAGTCTCAGTCTCAGTCTCAGTTTTAGTTTTTTTGTTAGTTTTAGTTTTCTTAACACGAGGAGCTTTAACTTTAGGTGGAGCAGCAGCTTTTTTATCAGCCTTGAGCTTGGCTTGTATAACTTTACGAATAGTTTTGTTGATATTCTTAGCATCGTCAAAGAATGCTTGAACAAAAGCTAGTTGATTATCAACAGTATCGAAAAGATGTAATTTATCTAAGAAAGAATTCTCATCAATAGGAGTAACACCATCCATAGCATTGTATTGCTTTAGGAAGAAGTAACCGAATTGAATGAATTTATTGAATTTAGCAGGTAATGAAGGTTTACGCATTTTTTTTTCAACAGTAGCATTGGAGTTGTTAAGGGTAACAGTGTTAGCTTCCATTTTAAATTGAAATGAGTAGTTATAATTTGAAAGGTAGTAGTTATAAAAGATTTTAAAAGAGCACTTAATTGACTTGTATTTTGATATCAAAAAAATGTATATAAAAATTATCGTCAATTTTTTGATTTTTCCCTATAAAAATATGTTTTTTTATAAAATCATATTTTTTGACCGTTAGTTTTATCGATAAATAGATATCCTACTGATAAATGAATATGTGACTCATTTCTGGATAAGTCCCATGTTCTCAATATATCGAAAAAATATAGATATAATAAAATGGAAGCAGAATTAATAACATTGATAAGTTTATTTGGAATGATAGCATTGTGTAGTGGAATACTAGCAATAATAAAATCAGATAGATTATGTAATATAGCGAGAATAACACCCTTGGTGGTGGTGGGAGAACATTCCGGGAACATTCCCCCGGCAGAGAACCCAGATGTTCTCGAAAATGTATAATAAGATTGTTTTTAGAGAACCATTTTATGATTGTTCTCAATTATATAAATAAAAGAACCGTTTTAAGATTATAACGTAAAATTATTCAAAAATTAAATAGTTTTACTTTCAGAAAAATAAAAATGCAAAAATAAAACGGGGTCAACTTTTTGAAATTGGACATTTTTAAAATGTCCATTTTTGAAAAATGGCGATGGAGTTTTTGCAAAAAGTGAATTTACAGCATAATGCTTTAAATACAAAAAAAATGATTCAAAAAGTGTTAGCATAAGATTTTTATTGTTTTTTAAAAAAACTACTTAGACATTTTTTATATTTCCAAATATATATAGTTTAGGAAATAAAAAAAATGTCTAAAATAATAAATAATTATAATTGTTTATTTTGTAACTATACTACGAGCATATTACAAAATTATAATACTCATTTATTGACACTGAAACATAAAAAAAATAATTTGGAAATAAATGGAAATAAAAAAAATGTAAAAAATATAAAAACCATAAATGCTATGTATTCTTGTGAGATATGTAATTTTCAATGTAAGCACAAGTGGAATTATGATAAACATCTATTAACCGAAAAACACCAAAAAAATGTTCATGGAAATACAGAAGAAACCAAACATATTTGTATTCAATGTAATAAAGAATATACAAATTCTAGTGGTTTATGGAAACATAAAAAGAAATGTATTGTGTTAAAAAATGAAACAGAAACAGAAAATATAGAGAACTTAGAAAACACTTTCACACCACAATTATTTATGGAAGTATTCAATCAAAGTAAAGGATTACAAGAGTTTTTAGTGGAACAAAATAGGGAATTACAAAATAAATTATTAGAAAAAGAAACTGAATTACACCACAGATTATTAGAAAAAGAGAACCAAATGTTAGCACAAAATGAAGAACATCATAAACAAATAATGGAACTAGCAAGCAGACAAATTAGTAATACCAATAACACTAATATCAATACTCAAAACAACAATAATCAATTCAATTTACAATTCTTTTTGAATGAAACATGTAAAGATGCTATGAATATTGTTGATTTTGTTAATTCTTTACAAGTACAAATTGCTGACCTTGAAAAAACGGGTAAATTAGGATATGTAGAAGGAATCAGTGGAATATTTCTAAGAGGTCTTAGAGAACTTGATTATACAATGAGACCAATACATTGTACTGATTTGAAACGTGAAACAGTATATGTAAAAGATGAGGATAATTGGAATAAAGAAGATGAAGAAAAAGCAAAGATGAAATTAGCAATAGAAAGAATCGCACGAAAAAACATGAGAACACTACCAAAATGGCAGGAAGAAAATCCAGATTTCAGAATATTAGATACCAACGAAAATAATGATTATTTGAAAATAGCATTGAATTCGATGGGAGGTCAAGATGATGAACAGCATGAAAAATACATAAAAAAGATAATGAAGAATGTTCTCAAAGAGGTAATAATTGAAAAGAAATAATATATTATAAAAAAGGTATTTTTATTGAGAACATCTCCCAAAAATGTTCTCAATATACAAATAAAAATTAGATATTTATATAGCATTTTCAACATCTCTATTGAAAATAATCATAAAAACAATGAATAAAATATTGGCGATTTTCTTACTTTTAGAATACATTTCGATAGATTCAAGTCGAGGATTGATATTATAATTATAATTATAAAAACTCCAAATAGATGTAGCAAGTAATCCTAAATAAAACGATTCCACTTGATAATGAGTATGAGATAACTGTAAAATAAAATTATCACTAATAATTTCTTTATTGATTTTATTAGAAATAGTAGAGAGAACAGCCGTAGATGAAATGATGGTTCTCAATTTACTAATATTACTAATAAAACAATAAGTGAAACCAATATTAGAAATAAATAAAAGAAAGAAATAATTCATAATTATAATAGTTTAATATAATTAAAAAAGGAAATGAAACTATTATAATCAATTTTACGCCGTTGAATATTTCAATCCACAGAGTGGATGAAAATTCAATTAAGTTACCAGTTATAGTTTGAACCATAGCACCCCCGTAGGGGGCGGTTTCAAATCTTCACTGGTATTACTAGTATATCGAGAACATGAAAAAATACAATATATACAATGTTCTCAATATATACATATTTATTTATCCAAAAATGGTATCATCTTCTATTTTTACATAATCGGTAGGGATTTGAACAATGACCTTAATTATATAAATATTTTGGTCTTTTGATTTATATAAGCCGAAACATTGATAACCACAACCATTTGAACCGAAAATTTCATATTTCGGGTTAGGGTCATTCTTCATTTCGTTATACATTTTTTTACCGTCATATAAATCTCTACCTGATATACAAAACTGACGTATGTTCTCTGTTGGTTTGTTATCTGCGATAAATTTATCTAGTTCATCATACATACTTTGTTTATAGGTTTCGCTATTTTGTTCAGCATAGATTTGCGCAACAATTCTATGTAATCCTTGATATTCTGAATCATAATAACATATTCTTGAAAGGTCTCTACATATCAATTCTTCATCAGAATCATTATCATATACAAAACCATTTTTTTTTAATTTCTTCTTGTTTAAATATTCTCTATATCTTCGCCATCTTTTTTGTTTGCGTGTTAGTGGTTTAGTATCTGGAACGTTGGTATTATTAGTATTCATTATATTATTTTTTGATGTGATTACCGTTATTTATAAAAGGTATATCAATTTTTTATAAAAATATCTAATAAATCGAGAACATGAAAAAAATACAATATATACAATGTTCTCAATATATACATATTTTTTTGTTTTTATACAACGTTGAATATTTTAATCCGCAGAGCGGATGAAATATCAACTAAGTTACCAGTTACATTTTGAACCATAGCACCCCTACTGGGTGCGGTTTCAAATATTCACTGGTATAAATTATTTTTTTAAGGGTCAGTGCCATCAGTCATCCAATCTTCTTCCCAATCTTCGTCGTCACTATCATCATCACTATCATCATCGTTATCTACCCAATCTTCATCGTCATCATCCCAATTATCGTCGTTAATATGACAGTGACATTTTATATGATTAGGTATAATAGGACTAATAGAAATATAATTACCACAAACTCTACAATTAATGGCTTGAAATTGAGGGTTAGGTCCGTCGATTCCATCTTCAACCCAAAAAGCCCAATACTCTTCATTATTATCGTCATCCATAGTATCATTAATATGATTAGCTCTAGAAATTGTTTCGTTATTGAAAAGATAATGAATACGCTGTTTTTTTGATTTAATAAAAGATATAGTTTCCCATGATTTTGCGTCATAGAAACAGAAACTCTTGATGTTATCTAATAAATCTTCTGATGAAACATTTAAATTATTGATAAGTAATTGCTTGACAATACTAGTACTCATTGTTGTTCTCGAAATGTTGTTATATATAAACCTCTTGTAATAAAATTGAAAGTAGTATGTTGTAAAAGTTTGCTTCAATTTTTTGGTAAAAATATGATTTTGTGGTGGTGGGGGAACATTCGCGGAACATTCCACCGGGGGCAATTTCTCAATATCCTACTCATTTCTCGATAACTATATACAGACCTCGGGCCAAAGGGTTTTGAAAGAGTATTTGTCTCATTTTTCGATATCGTACTCAATTGTCAATATCTTACTCAAATATCAATATGTCACTCATTTCTCGATAACTATATACAGACCTCGGGCCAAAATGTTTTGAACCGGGGATTTGTCGGGAGGTTGGACTGAGGGAAGTGTCGCGGGGGCAATCGTAGAGTGTCG
>Ga0214921_10004312_pt1 | contig 21006 bp, 18 predicted proteins | sample LL1505_MetaG_FD_177992 | JGI IMG/M metagenome (GOLD analysis project Ga0214921, IMG submission 177992) | Freshwater microbial communities from Lake Lanier, Atlanta, Georgia, United States - LL-1505 | ecosystem: Environmental > Aquatic > Freshwater > Lake | place: USA: Georgia | collected...
CGCCAACGCCAACGCCAACGCCAACGCCAACGCCAACGCCAACGCCAACGCCAACACCAACGCCGACACCGACACCGACACCGACACCGACACCGACACCGACGGGCTCTGGGCTGAGTGTCACGCATTCCATCGTGAACCAATGGAACGGCGGTATGGAGGTGAAGGTGGTGCTTAAAAACACAGGCAGCACCTCGGTTTCCAACTGGGCGCTAGCGTTCGACTACCCCTCAACCATCACGTCGCTGTGGGAGGGAAATCTGGCGACTCAATCGGCATCCCCACGCTACCGAGTGACTCCCAAATCGTGGAATGCCGCTCTCGCACCAGGTCAATCGCTCGCCATTGGCTTCATCGCAAGCCCAGCTAATGCCGCTGCTGTTCTTCAGAATCTCACGGTTTCACCTGCTCTGGCATCAAATCCCGTTGTGATACCCGCTCCAAGCCCGACCCCAACGCCAACGCCAACGCCAACGCCAACGCGGAGCCCAACCCCTATTTCCACTCCTCCACCCGTGGTCACGCCAACACCCACGCCTTCGCCCGCCCCCGTGGCAACTCAGCCCGATTTGAGCAAAGTCATCGTGGGATATTTTGCCGAGTGGGGCATTTATGGGCGGGATTACCACGTTTATGACATCCCCGCGCAGAATCTGAATGTGATCAACTACGCGTTTGCAGATGTTTCTGCGGCGGGGGAAGTCGTTTTATACGATTCCTACGCGGCCGTTGAAAAAGCGTATCCAGGCGACACTTGGGATCAACCCTTGCGCGGAAACTTCAACCAGTTGAAAAAACTCAAATCCCAGAACCCGCATCTCGTGACACTGATTTCTGTCGGGGGCTGGACCCTCTCCGGGCGTTTTTCCGACATCGCTCTCACTGCATCGTCGCGTGAGAAATTCGCCGCATCGGCTGTGGCTTTCATCCGCAAGTACGGCTTCGATGGTGTGGATATTGATTGGGAGTACCCAGGTGGTGGCGGTTTGCCATCAAACGTATCTCGTTCCGAGGACAAACAGAATTTTACGAGCCTCCTTGCAGAGCTTCGTCGCCAGCTCGACTTGGCAGGCAAAGCCGATGTGCGTCGCTATTATCTATCCATCGCCGCACCTGCCGGGCCGGACAAGATTGCCAACATGCAGCCTGCTGCCATCGCAGCGGTCCTCGATTGGATAAACGTCATGACCTATGACTTCCATGGCTCTTGGGAAAATCGCACCAATCACCATGCCGCACTAAATGGCACTCCGGGCGACCCGCTCACCGTTCGCGCTGCCATGGACGCCTATCTCACTGCCGGTGTGTCCCGCGATAAGCTTGTAGTCGGTCTTCCATTTTACGGACTCAGCTGGAAAGGCGTGCCAAACATCAATAACGGCCTCGGTCAATCCACGTCGGGTGCTGCAATGGGCACATGGGATACGACGGGCATGTTTGATTACTGGGACATTGAAAAACACCTCGCCGCCCAGCCGACGGTCTATCGCAGGTATTGGGATTCCACCGCAAGTGCGCCCTGGGTGTACGCGGCCAGTCTGCAAGGTGGGCTGTTCATTACCTACGAAGACCGGGAATCCATCAGCCTCAAAGGCGACTACATCAATTCTCAGAAATTCCGTGGAGCCATGTTTTGGGAACTTTCAGGCGACCTCACCGATGGCACAGGCCTGCTTCCAGTTATCAAAAACAAGATCAAACCTTGAGTTGAATCGAGACAATGGAGCGTTGTTGTGGGGAGCGCCCTCGATCCCTCCAGCACATTTGCTCGGAGGGAGAGAAAGAGCGTGAGACTGGCCTTCCTCAACGCCTGTGGATTATAGTATATCAAATGACGCCTCTTGTTTTGATTGTTGGCTTCCTTGGATCCGGGAAGACCACGTTTCTTAAGAACCTGATGCCTGCCCTTGCGGTAGAGGGCTTGAAACCGTCGTTGATCATCAACGACTATCAGAATGCCCGAATCGATGCGGAGCAGTTCCGTGATTTGGCCGAAGAGGTAAAGGCGCTCAGCGGGGACTGTGTCTGTTGTGGATCGAGGGATGCTCTGCTTGAGGCGTTGAGGGCCTTCCACCATGACAGCGGGCGGGTTCTTCTCATTGAAACCAATGGCACGACAGACTCTGCACAGCTTATCGAGTGCCTCGCGCTCGATCCGTCTTTGAAAAACTTCAGCCCGCCAGTGCAGCTTTCGGTGATTGATGGCAAGCGGTGGCAGCGTCGTTTTTGGCACAATGCCCTTGAGCGTGATCAAGCCCGCACGGCTTCGCACGTCTATCTTTCGCGCACTGATTCGGTTCCTCCCGAGCGCATGGATGCCGTGCTGGAGTCTTTAAAGGAGTGTGGCGTCCGGGGTATGAGGACGAATCCCGCTTCCTTCGCCAAGGACCTTTCTCGCATTTCGGAAGCGGCTGTTTCTCCCCGCTTTGAGCCTGAGCAAGAGGGTTTGGATCACCATGCGCACTCGCATGCCTCCCACCACTTTGCCTCCTGCGAGATTCTCCTGCCGGAAATTTTGGATAGAAAGGTCTTTGAAGCTTTTATGGAGGAGCTTCCCGCCGAGGTCCTGCGTGCAAAGGGATTGGTTGTCTTTCACGATGCGCCGCAGGAGTTTTTTGTCTTTCAAAAAGTGGGACCTGATGACGATCTCCGCTTTTTTCCGGTTGGCCGCGAGCCTCGCGTCAAGACGCCTCTGCTTCTCCTCATCGGGCCAAGCCTCCCGATCGAGGAACTCAAAGCGTGCGTGGCGAAACTCGCTGGAGCCTGCTGATGACCTAGCTCAGATCGGCAGCAGGGTTTGCACCATGTTGTCGATCACGCCAGAGGAAATCGCGTAGCGGGTCAGGCTCGCCGTATCGTGGATTCTCAGTTTGTCCATGAGGTTTTGCCGGTGTTTCTCAACCGTTTTGATGCTGATATTCAGCTCGCCAGCAACCTGCTTGTTGGCGGCGCCTTCGGCGATGAGCTGAAGAACCTCGATCTCTCGGTTGGTGAGTTTCACTGCAGGCTTGTGTCCATTTCCGGATGGAAGCTCATCGTAGATCGTTCGCATTCTCCGTGAAATGGCAGGGCTGTGGAATGTGTTCCCCTTGGCCACCTCGTGGATCGCGTGGGTGATGAGGCTCGCCGGCGAGTCTTTGAGGAGGTAGCCGTGGATATCTCCGTCGATGACCTGTTGGATGTATTGGTCCGTTCCAAAGGCGGTGAGGAGAATGATCCCGACATCCGGTGCGAGTTGGCGGATTTGGCGTGCAGCAGCCAGGCCATTGAGTCGGGGCATTCCGATATCCATCAGAAGGAGGGTCGGGTGGAGCTCGGTAACCATCTCGATCGCTTTGCGGCCGTTGTCGGCCTCACCAACGATTTCAATGGTTTTATCGAGATCAACCAGTGAGCGCAGCGCCTCCCGGATGAAGGCGTGGTCATCCACGATCATGAGACGGATGGATGCCGTGGCCTTTGTCTTGGATGGTTGGTTAGCGGGGGCGCTGCGCTTGGTTGCCGCGAGAGGCTTGGCCTCTTGCGGAGAGACCATCGAGACACGTTTAGAAAGGGTGATTTTTTTCATCGGGGTGTTTATTAGCAGCAAGGAGGCTCAGAGGTAATAGGGGGCGGGCAATCTTCAGAAGAGCGGTTCCAGAGGACAATCATCGGAGTAATCCTGATGCGTAGGCTGCTGTGTTTATCGGATTGCGGATTTTGTTTCCTGGGCTTTGTGAGTGCGTGAAGTAATGGCTGAGCGCTCCATCGCAGCGAGAGTGCGGCCTTCGCTGCGAACCTTGCTGTTGATTGTCTTGCCCGCATTCGTGCGGGCGCGGTCCTCGCGGTCGGTATGAACGCGGGGTGTGAGAGATGTCGTTGTTTTCTGTTTTGTATTTTTCATTTGAGGATCGGCTTGAGGCCGCTTCGGGGATGCTCCGCCGTGAGCGCCAGCGGGGCGATGGGGAGATGACCTTATTGGCGGAGATGCCGCTCGGGGATTGATTGCGAACGAAACAATCACTCACCCAATGAACTCAAAATTCGCAATTAGCTACACTGTCTTTCCCGAACACAACAAACGTATCGACACCCACCACACGGATGATCCGGTCGAAGCGGAGACATTTCTCGTCCAACTCCTCACGAGTGGCGCACGCATCCTAGCGATCACTCATGATGGACTGCCCGTTGAGCCTCATCAGTTCGATCATCTTCTGCGTGTCGCCGCCACTCGGCTAGTCGCAGAGTTGCTCAGCCGGTCCCTCCACATGGACTACGCCGAGGTCAAGCATCGCTTCGGCTTTGCATCGTAAAATGTCCAACCTCTTTCAAAAAACACCATGCTAAAAACAAACTATAAAAAGCCTAGTGGCCATAACAGGATAGTGGACACCTTCTCCGGGATTGTTCAAATACCCGTCGATTCAAATTATCTTGAGGCCGAGTGGATCATGCCACCAAAAGCATCGAGTATCGTAATCTTTGCCCATGGGAGCGGCAGCAGTCGGCATAGCAGGAGGAACCAGTTTGTCGCTTCGATCTTGCACGAGTCTGGAATCGGGACGGTGCTGCTGGATCTCTTGACCCACCAGGAAGAACGAAGAGATGCTGCCGATGGTCAACTGCGCTTCGACATCGAGTTGCTCACGAATCGCCTGATTTCGGCTGTGAGATGGGTCGAAGACCATCCGGCAGCCCATGAACAACCCATCGGACTCTTTGGCGCCAGCACCGGCGCTGCTGCTGCAGTGGCAGCTGCTGCAATTCTTGGTGAGAGGATCGGGGCCGTGGTGTCGCGCGGCGGGCGTCCCGATTTGGCTTATGAGCACTTACGACATGTTACAGCGCCCACACTTCTGATAGTCGGTGAGCGCGATGATGCCGTGATTCGACTGAACAAGGAAGCAAGCCAGCACCTGCGTTGCATAAAAAAACTTTCGATCATCCCGGGGGCCACCCACCTTTTTGAAGAACCGGGAGCTCTCGAAAGGGTCTCAAGCCTCGCTGCCTCGTGGTTTAAAAACTACTTGGCGAGCGAGCGTCGTGAGCACCAAAAGCAACGGGAGGCTGTCGAGGTATGAACGCACGATTTCAAAGTCGAGAAGAGGCCGGCAGAATCCTTGCGGCGAAACTGATGAAATATGCCAACAGGCCGGATACCATCGTGCTTGCACTCCCGCGTGGAGGAGTTCCTGTCGGCTCTGAAATCGCAAGGGCGTTGAATCTGCCGCTCGAAGTGATGATTGTCCGCAAGCTTGGCGTCCCTGGTAATGAGGAACTGGCCATGGGAGCGATCGCCAGTGGAGGCGTGCGAGTCTTGAATCGCAGTGTGATCGAAAGCCTTCGTATTCCAGCCGACTCGCTCGAGGCGGTTGAGAAGCGCGAAGCCCTTGAACTTCTGCGGCGCGAGGCAACGTATCGAGGCAACCGACCGGCCATTCCTGTTAAGGGAAAAACAGTGATTCTTGTGGACGATGGTGTGGCAACCGGATCGAGCATGCGCGTGGCGATCAGCGCCCTTCGCGAGCAGCACGCACGCTATATCATTGCCGCGACGCCAGTCGCCCCGCCTACTGTGCGCTGGGAAATGGAAGCGCTGGTGGAGGAATTTGTCGCTGTTGTTATGCCAGAAGACTTCTTCGGTGTCGGGCAGTGGTATAATGACTTCAGGCAGGTCTCCGATGACAGCGTGTATGAGTTGCTACGAAGGGGTGCAAAACTTCAGACAAAGGAGGCCGTATGAAAGCCGCAGTTGAAACGATCCGCCGGTGTGCGGACCCACTTTCGGGCGACTACTCGGATTATGATGCGCTCATGGAGCGTTGCGCGAAGGCAAAAATCGTCATGCTTGGCGAGGCCACGCATGGCACCCATGAATTTTACAAAGCGCGAGCGGATATCACCAAGCGCCTTGTCGAAGAGCTAAGGTTTAATGCGGTGGCGGTCGAGGCCGACTGGCCAGACTCGTGGAGAGTGAACGGGTTTGTAAAGGGCTTGGATGTGGACGCAGCGGCGGCAGACGCCCTCGCCGGGTTTAAACGCTTTCCACAATGGATGTGGAGGAACAGCGACGTGCTCGACTTCACGGGATGGCTCCGACAACGCAATATCAAATCCGCTGGTGAGGATGTCGGTTTCTACGGCCTCGATCTCTACAGCCTGAACGACTCGATGAAAGCGGTCTTGGACTATCTTCGAGCCAACGATCCTGCTGTGGCGCGCACGTTCACCCATCGCTATGCGTGTTTTGACCATTTCGGCGGAGATCCCAAGCGTTACGGGCTTTTCACCGGTAGCGGAATCTCCAAGACGTGCGAAGAGGAAGTGATCTCTGCTCTGGCGGACATGCGCCGTAAAAAAGCCAGCCTGCTGGGTCTTGATGGGCATCGGGCCGAGGAAGCCTATTTCTGTGCCGAACAGAATGCAACGGTGGTTGCAGATGCCGAAAACTACTACCGCACGATGCTACAAGGTGACGTCGAGTCATGGAACCTTCGCGACCGACACATGATGAATACATTGATTGCCATTTCCTCGCATATCGAATCCTTGCATGGCGGCGCAAAGATTGTCGTTTGGGCTCATAATTCCCATATCGGCAATGCCAGCGCGACTCAGATGGGACAACGTGGGGAGTTCAATATCGGCCAGTTGGCAAAAGAGCGATTCGGAGAAGATGCGGTGCTTATCGGATTTACTACGCACAATGGCACGGTCACCGCCGCATCCGATTGGGATGCTCCTGCGGAACGCAAAACCGTGCGCCCCGCCCTCGCACATAGCTGTGAGAGACTCTTCCACGAAACGGAAATTCCGCGCTTCTGGTTGGACTTTGCGAAGCACAAGGATGCTGCCGATCTGCTTCATCATTCCTTACTCGAGAGGGCGATCGGAGTGATTTACAGGCCAGAGACCGAGCGGCAGAGCCACTACTTCACAGCCAGCGTGTCGGCGCAATTTGATGCGGTTTTTCATTTCGATGAAACCCGCGCCGTCGAACCCCTCGAGCGGACACCATCATGGAACGAGAAGGGCGCTGCTGAGGTCGATGAGACTTACCCGAGCGGACTTTGAGGTACCACGGATTTCACCAGCATCGCTTCTGGAGACAGCTCAACTTTCGCTGTGCCGGATCAGCTCCTTGTCACTTGCAGTCCCGTATCTGAAATATCCATCCGAACAAAGCGAGCTCTTGCATTCGGCGGGCGGGTGGTGAGTTCGTGGCGAATGCGCAAGGCAGCCTCTGCGTCTTTTGCGAGAAAGAGAATGTAGCCACCGCCTCCGGCTCCTGGCAGTTTCGCAGCTGCGGTCCAGTCGGCGACGCGATCGAGTATCTCTTGCACAGCAGGCGGGTTGGTGCCGGAATCCAGTGCGCAGTTGAGTTCCCACGAGCGCCTCACCACAGTGCAGAGACCATCCCACGACTCGCGTTGCAGGATATCAAAGGAATCGCGTGCGTGGGCGGCGATTTCGTCTAGGCTGGCCATCGTTTCCGGCCGGTTCAGAAACATTCCGCGTACGATCTCGCGGAGGATACCCCTCGCGACGCGGGTGATTCCCGTGTAGTACAGCAGGGCCATGCCATTGGCGTTCGATGGGCCGAAGAGGTGCTGGGGAAGCCAGCGTACGAGACCCCGCTGGGTGAGGCCTGGCGCGGATTCGATCATTTTCAGGCCGCGGTAGATTCCTCCCGCCTGGTCCTGCCAGCCTCCGCCAGTGGTGAGAAGTTGCTCCAGCGCGAGGGTGCGTGAGGAGATTTCCTCGTGATCCCAGCCAAGGCCGCAAACTTCGGAGAGTGTTCCAAGAAGCGTGGCGGCGAGAATGCTGCTGGTGCCAAGGCCGGAGCCTTTTGGCGTCGCGGCAAGAAGAGAGATTTCGAGGCCGCCACCGAATTCGCGCAGGAGGTCTTCGAGAGTTTCCGCGCGGGTGTGGGCTGTGAAGCGCGGATGGAAACCTGCGAGGGCAAGAGCAGCCTTAGCGAGCGAAAACTCGGCGCCAACATGTGTGAAGTCCGCCAGCTCCTCGAAGGTGCGGACGCGTGTCTCGGCACCCAGATCAATCGAGCGGATCACAATTTCGCGGTGCTGCGGCACACGGGCGAAGACCTGCACGGGAGGTTGACCGTTGAGATCAAGAGCCACGTTGACCACGGCGCCCCCGCGTTTCAGGCAATATGGCGGCGTATCCGTCCAACCCCCGGCGAGATCGATGCGGATGGGACACCGGCCCCACACGATCTGGTCATCGACCGCAGTTCGGATTGGGGCGCATTTTTTCGCAGCCATGCGATCGACCACCAGATCGCTCAGGAAAGAGAAGGCGCGTTTTTCGAAGTCTCGAGATAAACTCCTTTCACCTCGGATTTCCGCCACCTGGGCGCAGAACATGGCCTCGGCGAGAAAATCCACCGGAGAACCGGCTGGGATAGACAATGCAGGAGTTGGGGCATTGGTGCTGGCAAAAAAGCGTGCCGTGCTGTCGAGATCGAGGCGGTAAAAGGGATTGTTGCCGCGCTGTGCAAAAAGACGCGGTGTGACCGAGGCAATTTGGAGACGTCGCTCATCAAGAAGTCGAGCCGGATTGAAGCGCTCGGTGATTTCCTGCGCGGAGAGGCGCTCGCTGTTTTTCCAGATCGCAAGAAGTTCTGAATCCGTTTCGGGTTCCCGTGAGGACATCCACGAAACCATTTGCGCGTTCAACGCCTCGCTTTCGAGAATCGGAAAGAGTCGAGCTTCCTGGATATCTGTGTTTGGCGAGAGACCACAATTTGCCAGAGTTATGCCACGTCTCTGGAACCAAAGCTCGCAGGGCTCGCCAAGCCAATGGGTGCTGATGTCGCCGATTGCGCCCTTGAAGGAATCGTCAAATCCGTACACGCGCAGGCAGCGAGTGGATGCGCCTAAAGGCGGGGTGTCCACACAGATACCAGGCGCGAGAGGAATCGAGCCGATTTCCGCAGGGAGATTGGTGAGAACATTTTCGGATGTGAGTGGGAGCGCCGCCGGAAGAATGCAATTTTCTACCCAGATGAGTTTGTTGGCGCTGGATCGTGAACTGAAAGCGAAGTCCGAATTCAGGACGTACATGTCCGGATGGGGCTTCAGCGAGAGGTGCGACTGGCCGCGTTGGTCGAGGCTCCGGTTTTGGAGCGCGGAGACGGATTCGATCATCTGGCGGCTTGTGCCGAAGTGGTAGAATTCCGCATCCGGGAGAGAAACGACCGCGCAAGTGAGGGAGGCTATGTCTTCATCATGTTGCGATGGACGGCTCCCCAGACATGGCCCCATGCCAGCGTAGAGTTCGTAGAAATCCGGCACGCCCCTGGCAAATTGGCTTGTCCCGGCATTCCAACCGCATTTCTTGAAAAGAACGGATATCGCCTTCGCGCTGAGAAGCCAGAGGCCGGTATCAACGAGGAAGAGATGGTCGGCGGCGAGCCGAGCGATCTCGTCTGGCTTCGGTTTTTGGAGAAAAAAGGCGAGTTCCTCGGGTTGCGATTTTGGAGTGAAAAAAACGCCGAAGTGCGAGGCCGTCTCGGCATCCACCCACATGCCAAGGCCGAGGATGTCTGCATCCGGCATGGTGGGAAGTCTTGGGGGGAAGCGCAGGAGCACATCTCCGCTAGCAACCATGACGCGACTCTGCTGCGGCGCGCGTGCGGCGATGTGGCCGAAGCCGGGCATCTGCACATCCAAAAGCGTCTGGTCCAGGCGTTGACCATCCGCCCAGCGGAGAGCAGGAAATGGCATGAGGATTTTTCCCGTTGCTGCGTAGGCTGGCAGGCGACGGCTTTGTCCACCTGCCATGAGGGTGAGTTTGAGCGAGGGTTCTTCACACCACTCCTCGAATGGGGCATTCCCGCCTTTACTGCGCCATGCCTCGGCTAGCAGATGGGCAACGCCACCACCCGAGCCTAGCTTGCTGCCGGCGGGATCGCACGCGGCAAACCATCCCTCTCCCTCGGCCGTGCTGGGGAAGAATACTGACATGGCAGGTGGCAGGGAGATGAGGCGCTGGATTTTCATACTAGAGCAGCTCGGCGATCTGGATGGCGTTGAGGGCGGCGCCTTTGAGCAATTGGTCGCCGCAGACCCAGAAGGCGAGGCCGTTCTCCATCGCGCAATCGCGCCTCAGGCGTCCGGCGAAGCAGTCGTCCTTCCCGGCGCAGTCGAGAGGCATGGGATAGCCGTCCTCGACAAATTGGAGCCCAGGCGCGTTCTTCAGTAAAGAGCGGGCCTCCTCCAGCGAGATGGGTTTGGAGAACTCGGCACTCACGGCCACTGAATGTGCGCGGTATACGGGAACACGCACACAAGTCACCGAGGCTTTGAAATCTGGCAAGTGCATGATGCGCCGGCCTTCATTTTCCATTTTCATTTCTTCCTTTGTGTAGCCGGTGTCCATAAACGAATCGACTTGGGGAATGACATTGAATGCGATCTGGTGCGGGAAAATTTCCTTTACCATAGGGTGGCCATTGGCGACGGCTTCGGTTTGGCTGCGGAGTTCCTCGATGGCACGTGCACCGGCTCCAGAGACGGCTTGGTAGCTGGATGCAAAGAGGCGGGTCACCCCAAACGCTCGGTGCAGTGGATGCAGGGCCATGAGGGTGATCGCCGTCGTGCAATTTGGATTTGCCAGGATGCCCCGGTGGTTTTTGACGTCGCTCCCATTGATTTCCGGAACGACGAGTGGCACGTCGGGCGACATGCGGAACGCGGAGGAGTTATCTACTACTACTGCTCCGCTAGTCACAGCAGCGTGGGCAAAGTCGCGAGATATTGCGCCACCAGCACTGAAGAGGGCGATGTCGATCCCCTCAAAGGAATTCAAACGCAGAGGTTCTACCATGTGTTCCTCGCCTCGGAAGATAAGTGTTTTTCCGGCGGAGCGGGGCGAGGCAAGGAGACGGAGGCTGGCGACGGGGAAATTACGACGTTCCATGACGCGGAGCATTTCAACTCCGACAGCACCGGACGCGCCGACGATTGCGACTCTATGGGATTTTGACATACTGGTCTATTATGACACCGGACAAGCCAGATCGGCAATCCTTGGGAGACTGGGAGATGCGAGTGGATATCGCTCGGCAGGTTTTGGATTTGTGCCGGGGTGGCAAGTTGGTCAAATCATGGCCGGTTTCAACTTCCCGATTTGGCCAGGGATTTGAGCCAGGTAGCTTCAAGACGCCGACCGGGCGTTTTGTGGTTTCAGAAAAAATCGGCGAGGGCGCTCCCTTGTGGAGTGTATTTAAAAGCCGTCAGCCCACCGGCGAGATTGCTGCGCCTGGTGGAGATCAGGATGGCGTCCTGACGCGAATTCTATGGCTTGCAGGGTTGGATTCGGACAACACCAACACGCGCGATCGCTACATCTATTTTCACGGCACAAATCGCGAAGATCTCATTGGAACCCCGGCCAGCCATGGATGTGTCCGGCTCCGCAACGCCGATATTGCCGAGCTTTTCGAGCTTGTGCCGGAAGGCGCGCGCGTCGTCATTGGCTAAATTTTTGAGCGTTGAGAAACCCCTCGGCGACAAATCCCTTTTTCCCAATACGAATCTGGACTGCACCTGTCTCATCCTGACGAAAGAGGCATATCCCAAGCCCCTGAACCATAGAGGCCCATCCTTCATCAATCGGCTCATTGGAAGGGAATCCTGCAGCCGTTGCCACGATAAGCGAGGGATTCACGGCACGCAGGAACGATGCCTCGGGGGCGGTGCCGGAGTGGTGACGACCCAACACAAGGATATCTGCTGCGATTTCCGCACGCTGATTTTCCAAGAGGCGCTCAAAGGTTGTCGGTCCGGCATCGGAGAGAAAGAGAACGCGTGTGCCGCAGGACTGCAGAAGGGTGATGAGCGATTTATCGTTCGATGTCGCCGCGACGAGATTCTCCGGCGGATCGAGGATTTTCAGCGAACTTGATTTACTGATTTCAAAATAATCGCCGGCGCGCGTCATGCATCTTTGATTCGTATTGGCACCCATTGCCGCATGGAGGCGCCGGCGAATAGGGGATCTATCGGCTAGTACGGAGTCGATGAGGCGTGGAGAGGGATTTTGGTTCATCAACTTTGCGACGCCACCGATGTGGTTGGCATCTCCATGTGTGAGCACGACGGTGTCTGGCGTCCACTTACCGGCCGTGTGCATCCATGGAGTGAGGGTGCTTTCAAAATTCCAGAGCGACCCGCAGTCGAGGAGCCAAAGTCGCCCGCCACTCTGGATGGCTGTCGCTGCACCTGGGCTGAAATCGAAAATCGTGAGCGCTGCGGGATCGGTCTGCCAGTTTCCAACTGGTAGAAAGGAACTGGGGAGCGATGCGGCGGCCTGGATGATCAGGAGGAGGATTTTTGTGAAGGCGAGATTTGCATTATTAAAAACTATCGCAACGGCTCCGCTGATCACGCCTCCTGCCAGTGCCAGAGCGGCTGTGGCCATGATGAGAAATGAGAGGGGTACGATGATGAGGTTTGCAACCAGAGCGGATAGCGAAACCATGTGGAAATAAAAAACAGATAGCGGAAGCGATCCGATCCAGGCCGCGAGGGATACGGACAGCAAACCCGCGATGTGACCCGCTGTCTCGTGACGTTTCTTTTGCCAGTACGTCCACAGCGACACAGGAATGAAGGAGTCAGGCTCCAAGCCGTTTCGGATGCGCTCCTGAAGCGGCCCCGCAACAACAAGGATCGCGGCAACTACGGTGAATGATAATTGGAATCCGGGATTGAAAAACTCGTTCGTTGACTGGGCAAGAATCACAAACGCTGCGGCGCAGAGCGAGTTCAGCGCAACCGGCTGTCGCCACGATGCCATGCCAATCAGAAAAATAGCGGTCATCGTCGCGGCTCGCACACTTGAGGGTTTCCAGCCCGTAAGCAGCGCATAAAAAAAGAGGGCCGGAATAATCACGAATGTCGATGCGCTGCGGCCGATACCAGCGATGCGGAATACCTGCCAGAGGATCACGGCAATCATGCCCACATGCAGGCCGGATACGGAGAAGAGGTGGAATGTGCCTGTTTGTCGGAACTCATCTTGCAGCGCTTCGGGAATGTCGGATGTAACGCCGAGAACGATTCCAGCGAGGAGATTGCAAACGAGTGGGTCTTCGGAAATGCCTTTATGCAGTGTGGCCTCCATCCATTTTCTGCAGGCGGATGCCACCCGTGGGAGCGAGAGGCCGGCCGCGTGCGCCGTGATTTCCATATCTCCCGGCGAGGCCGTGACAAGTTCGCACGTGATGGCTTGTTGAGCCATGACGCGTTGAGCGTCAAATTGACCAGGATTCCGAGGCGGGGCGATTGGCCGCAGGCTGCCCATGAGGCGAACTTTGTCCTCGAGACTGGCGGTGCCTGAAGGAACGATGGCGAGGACATGGCATGAGAGGGCGAGTTTCTCCCCATTGATTTCGATTTGTGTGGTCTCGACAACAAAGCGGGATTTTCCGGTGGATCCCATCGTGGGTTCGGTACGAACAATGCCTTCGATGCAGGCGGCGCGTGGCTTACCAGCCAAAAAATGAGCAAGCTATGCGGCCGATGACTCACGTGTTTGAGAGACCTGCAGTGCGGCAAACAAGCATCCCACGGCTGCATAAACCCACTCGCTGCGGTGGAGAGGAACCCAGGCCGCAAGGCAGATGGCGGATAGAAGCAGAAACGTCCCAGACCCTATCGGGCTCAAGGAGGCGCCCAGGATTCCCGTTGACGCTGCCAGAGCCAAGCCAGCGAAGGGCAAGCGCTGATGCCAAAGCGGGGCTTTCTTGGTCACGCTTTGGAGTGCCTTTCGGCCCGGTTAATTAAATGAAAACGGGCTGTAGAGGGATTCCTCGTAGCCTGAATTGTAGAATCCATCGATCGCCGGCTCGTTGTAGGCGAAGGGTTGCTCATTTTGATAGCCCCGTGAGTTCGTCACTTCTCCAGCAGGATGCATCGCTGGTCCGTTTTGTGGTGATGGGTGGCGGCCGTAAAATCCTTGTGTATTCGATAGGAATGAGAGCAACTGGGCATCGGCTCCGGCAGCTTTGAGGCTCGACATCTCGCTGGCGGAGAAGTTGCACACCTGGCGCGTGCTATTGAGGTAGGCGATGATCGTTTCATCCGGCACATTGGAGGTAACAAGGTTGCGGATATCGGATGCGTCGAGCTTTGAGCCTGCCGACATTTTCGATGTTGTGGAAGAGGCCACTCCGCGTGTTGTGGCTGCGGAGAGCACGGCTGGATTCACTTGCGAGGTGCTGGAGCACGCCGAGAGAACGATGGCAAGAGGAGCAAGAAAAAGCAGGGTGATGCGGTGCATGGTAGTTATGGGGCCCATCTTCGGGCGCAGAAGCTCTACCCCAGCATGGCCGCATTGGCAATGACTTCGCGTGCTGCTCAGCGGAAACTTTAGGATCCCCCGTCCTTCCCACCTCGTCGTAATCCATGCCGATACGGATCGCCTTTGCTCACGCGCGCGGGTGGAATTTTTTGATCACCGCCTGCAGGCCGCTTTTCTCGATGTGCGTGTAGATTTGCGTGGTTGAAATATCGGCGTGGCCGAGGAGTTCTTGGATGACGCGCAGGTCGGCTCCGCCGCCGAGCAGGTGCGTGGCGAAGCTGTGACGCATGAGGTGCGGATAGACATTTGCTTCGATGCCGGCACGTGCAGCGTATTGTTTGATGAGCTGGCGGATGCGTGGAGTGGTGAGTTTCTTGCCCCTGATCGAGAGAAAAATCTCGGCGCCGGTTTTTTTTGAGACGAGTTCGGGGCGTTCCCGCTCGAGGTAGTTTTGAATCGCCGTGCAGGCGGGGGCCCCCAGCGGAACGAGGCGGGTTTTTTTGCCTTTGCCGGTTACGCGAATGAACGAGGCCTCGAGGTCGATGTTCTCCAACCGCGCATCGCAGAGCTCGGACACGCGCAGTCCGCTGGAATACAGCAGCTCAAAGATCGCCCGGTCGCGGAGCCCGAGAGGATCGTTCGGACCGATGCTTTCGATGAGTTTTTGGACCTCATCAACATGCAGCGCTTCGGGGAGGTGTTTCTCTGGGCGGGGCAGATGGAGTGTCTCTGCGGGATTTTCTGCCCATCGGTGGCGGGTCACCAGAAATCGAAAAAATATGCGTACCGCCACGGCATCGATGCGTACCGAGGAGGCTTGGAGGCCGCCGCGCTTGCGATGAATCAGAAAGTCGGTGATCTGCTGGGGCTCCACTTTCTGCCACTCGCGCGTTGAGGTGTGCTTTTCAAGCCAAGCTGAGAAGGTCTCCAACGAGCGCTGCACAAGCAATTGATAGCTCTCCGAAAGGCCCCGCTCTGTGGCGAGATACATAAGAAATTCCTCGATATCTTGTGGCATCGTAAAGAGGACACTCTGATTTTCGCTGCACTGCTGCAAGTCGTGTTCAGCGCCATGGCTAAGATCTTTCATCCTAAAAATGAATCAAACACAAAGCAGGTATGCGCGGCAGTATGCCCGCGAGTTCAAGGAAAACGCCGTCCTGCTCGTGGTCAGCGGCAGGGAAGTCCATCAACGAACTGGCCCCGCCTACACTTACCAAATGCCCCTGCTCTCAAAAAATTTGAGCTCAATGGACTGTGGAATTTAGATTCATTTTTCATTGCGGGATTTGCAGTTTTCTGATGGTCTTTTTGTCACGAATGATTGTCGCTGGCGTTTTTAATATAGTTCAAGTCAACCCCGACAAGCCTTTTGCACTCGCGCAGCGGACGACTCTGGAAATTGACTGTGTTAAATCGACCAGAAAAAAGATTATGCGGGGAATTTTTTCGGCTGCTTTTTATCTCATGTTGCGCGTTTGCGATGGATAACACTATGATGCGACTGCAAATAATATCTTGTGGCGGCGAGCCAAGGCTTGCAAGTGCTGCGATTCATAGGCGCAGTAAAGCGCACTTACACTCCCGGCATCCGAGGGGACAAATGCCTTTCAGACTTAGAGCAAAGAAAATTTTGATGGCTTTTGTTCGAGACGAGCGGAAATCTTGGCTGGATCAGGCTTGGGAAAGGATCCGCAGGATACAATCCATCGCGAATGCGATGGCGCGTGGAGGGAGTCGCGGTCATTGCTGCTGAAAAACCTCGGGAAGTAAACACACGGCGGGCTGCTCGGTAAACCTGTGAAAAACGGGAAGACATTTTGCTTCGGATGTGGACCAGTGGAAAAGTTTCCGCTGATGACCAAAGGCGGCAGCTTTCCCGTGCTTCGGGTCGAAATGCGCTATCTTTAATTTACTAGGCAGATGAGCTTGCCGCTCGTCAGGTTTTTAATATAACCAGAGAGGCACTGAGTGAGGTCAATAAAAATAGCACACAAAATTTTATATCGGCTACTGCTAAGACCCCTAGCATTTCTTACATCAACTCGTTCATTATGAAATTTCAAATTCAAGTTCTTTTTTCTGTTTTTTGTGTCTTGTCCATAACTAGTTGCACATTTCTGCCAAGTTCCGGGCCTTCTGGTTTTCGGGTCAAAGGCGCCGCTGGCAAGGAAGCGAATGGAATTTGCTATGAGCTCCTGGAGTTGAATCAAAACGTCCTCAACGCCATCAAATCGAATGCACCGAAGGCGTCTTACCTCTCAGCTGATGGTCGGAAGTCGGACGATCTTTTTGGCAAACATGGTCTCGAGGCATTCGGATCGGTTTCAAGCGATGCGATCGCGATGGGGGATGTCGTGAGTGTAGCAATTTATGAGACGGATTCTTCGCTCTTTGGTCCATCACTTGCCGCTGGGACTATCTCCGTGAGTCCCATGACGGCCCTACCGCCGCAGGCTGTGGATCAGACCGGTGAGATATCCGTGCCATTTTTAGGGCGAGTGCGAGTTCTGGGGAGGAATCTTGGGGCGGTAGAGGGAGAGATTCGCGAGGGATTGAAAATGAAAACGGCCGATCCCCAAGTGGTGGTAACCGTTTCCGAGAGGCATGGAGGGGATCTTGTGAGCGTCGCCGGCGATGTGAAGGCGCCTACACGGGTGCCGGTTTCGCTTGCAGGAACTCGGTTGATAGATGCCATCGCCTCCGCTGGAGGTAGTCAGTCCGCTCCCTACGACACCATGGTCACGGTGACTCGCAATTCGGAAATTCGCTCCGATTTATTACAAGATGTATTTGATATTGCGAAAAAAAATATCCCTTTGCGGCCCAGCGATACGATCGTTCTCCGCAAGAGGCCGCTGAGTTTCCTTTCCTTTGGTGCCACGGGCCGGATTGCATCCCATCCTCTCATAGTGGAGGATTTGACCCTATCCGATGCGGTAGCGGCTTCTGGCGGGCCCAGCGACCTACAGGCCAATCCATCTACGATTTTTGTTTACCGAGTGGAGCCAAGCTCCATGCTGCGTGCCTTGGGTAAAGCCCCATCCGCAGGTCCCACGACACCGGTTGTTTATCAGCTGAACCTCCACGATCCGAGGGGCTTCTTTCTTGCGAACAGCTTCACCATGCGAGATCGCGATGTGATTTACTATGCGCCTGCGGGAAGCGCAGGTTTATTAAAATTCATGGGCTTGATTAACACCTTTATCGCGCCCGCAGTCTCCGGTTTAGGGGTTGCAGGCTCAGCGGCCACACTAGGGGCGTTCTAAACTTTTTCTCTCTGCAAAAAGTTGACTTTGCATGGCCTAATAGTTGACTCCATTGCACGCGCCTAATTTTCTTATTGTATGAGTTTACCGAGTTATTCCAAGGAAGAAGACCAACCTTCCTCTCCTCCAGATCACGCAGACTTGTCAGCCCAGCCTGATTTGGAAGCCAACGTGCAAAATCAGCCTCAATCCGAAGGTGCGGAGGCATCAGCTCCGCGTACCGCTCCAGATCAGGCCACAGATGCCGACAAGAATTTGATACCCGTTGATAATGAAGCTAAACGCCAGCATGGTCTTGTATTGTTTATCACGAAATACTTTGGGCGCCAATCTCCTAAGCCCTCGCGGGCTCTTGTTGCCAAGGAAACCCAGCTTTTTGTACCCGCACCGGTAGCATCTCCTCAAAGATCCCGAACCCCGTCCTTTCTCCGCCGGCGTGGATTGTTTTTGGCCACTGTGGTCCTGCCAACATTTCTGTCCATTTTATACTTTGGTTTCTACGCGAGTGATATTTATGTCTCGGAATCCAGTTATGTCGTTCGGAGTCCTAACAAGAAGAGTATGGCCAGCGGACTTGGTGCCATGCTGGAGGGGGCTGGTTTTAGCGGATTTAGCAAAGCTCCTGACGACGTTTACACAGTGGGCGAATATGTTCGTTCTCGGGATGCTCTTGAATATCTTCAGAAGGAGCTAGATTTGAAAACAATCTGGTGCAATGGAAAGATTGATATCCTCCATCGTTTCGATCCGCTTGGTTTGGATGGTAGTAAGGAAGCCCTTTACGAGTATTACCTTAAGCGCGTCGATGTGCATGTGGATTCCATGTCTGGCATTACCTCCCTGAAGGTATCCGCTTTTGATGCAGACACCTCTTTCCGGATCAATACGCTCTTGATTTCAGAAGCGGAGCGGTTGGTGAATATTCTGAACGACCGAGGGCGTAATGATCTCATTCGCTTTGCAGAAAATGAAGTGCGTAATGCTGAGCAAAAAGCTAAAAATTCTGCACTTGCGCTTTCCAATTACCGGAACGAGCAGTCAGTTATGGATCCTGTGCGTCAAACCCAGCTGCACTACGAGCACATTTCCCGATTGCAGGAGGAATTGGTGAAAACGCGCACGCAACTCACCCAATTGAAAGTTTTCTCGCCGGACAGTCCGCGTCCACCGGCGCTAGAATTACGAGAAAAAACGCTCGAAAACGAGGTTTACAAGGAAATGCAAAAAATCACTGGTGGAGAGAACTCTCTTGCAAGCAAGGCAGCGGACTACGAACGTCTTACCCTCGACCGTGAGTTTGCCGACAAGCAGCTTGCCTCCGCGCTTGCATCTCTTGAGATTGCCCGCAATGAGGCCCAACGCCAGCAGCTCTACTTGGAGACGATTGCAAAACCCATGCTTCCTGATGATGCGCTGCTACCCAAGCGCACCTATGGCGTTCTCACGACTGTAGTTCTTGGCTTCATCGCCTGGGGAATTCTTTCCATGCTCCTAGCGGGTGTGCGTGAGCATCAATACTAATCTGCAATCGATTGAAATGAGTCAGACTGCTTCAAAGAAGCGGCACGAAGTGTGAGCTAAGGGACGCAGATTAAATTAGCACGGCAGCAATGAGAATCATTTCGGCAATTGTTTATTTCGTAAAGTTCGATTTTGCAAAATAAAGTTTGACCGGATATCACGGCAATTTTAATAGCTATCCATGAGCACAATCACTTATTCGACTGCGCGCGATCACTTGGCGGAGGTATGGGATAAAACGGTCTCGACCCGAGAACCTGTGGTTGTTTCCAGACAGGGATCGGAATCGATTGTCATGCTGCCATTGGAAGAGTGGGAAGGCCTCCAAGAAACGGCCCACTTGCTTCGCTCCCCGGCCAATGCACGAAGACTTCTTGCCGCGCTCAATCGCTTGGACAGCGGCGAAGGTGATATCCTTTCTGTGGACTCATTGAAAGCGCGTTCCGGTTTTTAATGTGCTCTGGGGAAAGGCTTTTGGTCTTCGACAGGGACTTCCTGGAGGACTTGGCTTTTTGGGTTTCCACAGATCGCAAGGTTGCCCTTAAAATCTTAGAACTAATGGAAGCGATACGGCGTGATCCTTTTGTCGGCTTGGGGAAACCGGAACCCCTTCGCAATCTGGGTAGCGGTATTTGGTCAAGGCGAATCACTCAAGAACACCGCCTTGTTTACAAGGTTGAAGATGGTAGAGTGCTATTTGCACAAGCAAGATACCATTATTAACCTAAGCTCTCTGAGTAAACCAAGGGACTAGGTTTCAGTTGCCCTCATTCTCATTAGATAGCCAGCAAAGACAATCAATGAATAAAAATCTGTGAAATCTGTGGACTGCTTTTATTTTAATCCATGACTAATGCCGGGTTAGCCGAGTTATCTCTTCTGGAGTCTTTTCGTTTGCAGCGTCGGGTTATCGGCGCTTTGCTCATGCGGGAGGTGCTCACGCGTTTTGGCCGCCACAATATCGGATTTATGTGGTTCTTCGTGGAGCCGATGATTTTTACGCTTGGAGTGACAGTTCTTTGGAACATTATGGGTGCCCACAAGGGGCATGATATTACGATTACGTCCTTTGTCCTCACCGGTTACTCCACCATCCTTCTCTGGCGCAATATGCCCTCGCGCTGTGTCCTCGCCCTCCTGCCGAACTATTCGCTCATGTTTCACCGGCAGGTGAAGCCGATCGATGTCTATATCGCCCGCCTTATCTTGGAGGGCCTTGGGGCAACGACATCCTTCGTGGTTCTATGTATCGTTTTCCACGCCATGGGCCTTGTTCCTCTGCCCCAAGACTATATCAAGATGTGGGCTGGTTGGTTTCTCTTGGCATGGTATGCGGTTAGCCTCTCGCTACTGATTGGCGCACTCAGCGAGCAGACCGAGCTTATTGACAAAATTTGGCATCCGATTCAGTACCTCCTCATTCCCCTCTCGGGTGCCGGTTTTATGGCGGAATCCCTGCCTCCTGCTTTTCGCGATATCGTCCTGTTGAATCCCACTGTGAACTGCACGGAAATGTTTCGAGCGGGTTACTTCGGCTCGGGTCATGAGTGGTATTATAGCGTGGGCTATGTGGTGGTTTTTAACATGGTCTTGATGTTTCTTGGGCTCGCCCAAGTGCGTTATGTCACGAGAAAACTCGTCCTTGCCGAGTAGTCTGCAGATTACGGATTAGCCCGAATCCAGCAGGATTGACCACAGAGCAACTGTGTTTTTCAGCAAGGGGAAAGTTGATGTTTTTTGAGGAGGGCATGGATGTGAATGAGGAGTTTTCGCATCGCTGCGACGATGGCGCATTTGTAGGGTTTGCCTCGGTCACGCAATCCTTTGACGTAGGCGGCAATAATGGGGTTGCAGTTGGCTGCGGTGTGCGCGGCCATGTAGAGGCATCTGCGAACCTTGGCGC
>Ga0214921_10004313_pt1 | contig 20996 bp, 46 predicted proteins | sample LL1505_MetaG_FD_177992 | JGI IMG/M metagenome (GOLD analysis project Ga0214921, IMG submission 177992) | Freshwater microbial communities from Lake Lanier, Atlanta, Georgia, United States - LL-1505 | ecosystem: Environmental > Aquatic > Freshwater > Lake | place: USA: Georgia | collected...
ATATGAAAAGAATACTTATAGTTCTATTTGCGTTTAGTTTATCTGGATGTGCTTTGTTTGATGCCTATTTTATGGCCAAGTATGACACCAATGAATACTTTATTGTTAACGATATCAAAACAAAGGCACAGGTAGCAGAAGAAAATTGTGGCAACCATATACTGGTTGTTACACAGGTAAACGAATTGTATATCAAAGCGTTGGAGTTTAAGAACTTTACAACACATATACCAAGAAATAAAGATACCGATAATATGTCGACCAAGTTATTGACATTGACAAAAGACACAAAAGATTATTTTAACAAAGCAGAAAAAATATCACCAATTTTTTGTAAAGCAAAATTACAACAAGTTGTTAAATCGGCCGACACCATTCAACACGTTTTAGGGAGCAAACCAAGATGATATCAGAACAATTAAATGCTTACATTATTGAGTATAACAAAGCTCTTGAACAAGGCCAAATTACAAAAGAAGAATATGTCGAACTGTTGAAAGGTATCAATATCATGGAAGGTATTGCTGATGATGCTGAAGGGTTGGCATTAAAAGAACAATTAAATGTAATTATCAATGCAGCTATTACTGCTGCTTCTTTAATGGCGTAAAAATGGAACTGACAAAAGACCAATTGAAGCAATTGCTTCCAAAGAATCCATATATTGACCAATGGCACAATGCATTGGCACAATTGTTACCTGACTATGGTATCAATACACCACAGCGTATTGCAGCCTTCATAGCTCAATGTGCTCACGAATCTGGTAATTTTGTATTTCTTAAAGAGAATCTAAACTACAAAGCAGCCACATTACGCAAACTGTTTGCAAAGTATTTTCCAACAGATGAGTTGGCGAATGAGTATGCAAACAAACCAAACAAACAAGAAGCAATTGCAAATCGTATCTATGCTAATCGTATGGGTAATGGCGATGAGGCCTCTGGTGATGGTTTTAGATATTGTGGTCGTGGTCTAATTCAATTAACCGGTAAAGAAAACTATTCTTGGTTTGCTGCCTCAATTGAAATACCCGTTGAACAAGCATCTGAATATCTACAAACATTTGAAGGTGCAGCTCAATCTGCTTGCTGGTTTTGGGAAACAAACAACCTAAATCAATGGGCAGATAAAGGCGACATACTAACATTAACAAAACGTATCAATGGTGGTACCATTGGACTTGAAGATAGAATTAAACATTATGAACACGCACTTCATGTATTAGGAGTTCACTAATGAATGATAAAAGATTAGCCAAAGGCCTAATTATTTTATTATTGCTTCCATTGACATTGGCATATTTTAGTGGCGATAAATTTCGTTACCCATGCCAAGACCCAGCAAATTGGGACAAAGATATATGCAAGTTGCCATATTGTGATGTAACAAGGACTTGTCCTCAACACATTTTTAAGGGTCAAAATGACCCACGCTTGGGACCAGATGGAAATAAACCCATTACACAAAATACACCAACACCAATAACGCCAACAACTGGAGCGAATTGCAAATGAACTTGAATATTTTTAATAAAGAAGAAAAACAACCAGAAACTTTTATGTATACCGAAGAGCAGTTAATGGCTCGATTGAAATTCTTCATTGGTATTTGTTTAGCACTTACATTGTTCGGTATTGTATTTGTTGTGTTATATTCGTTAATATTTGTAACACAACCACTCAATGCTATTTCACCAATTGACCAAAAGTTCTTTGAGTTGATTATACCTATTGCCACATTCTTAACAGGCACATTGTCTGGTATCATGTTGGCTGGTGGTGACAAAGATGCACAAAAGAAAGCATTAGAATTGGCTAACAGAACAACAACAGTATCGCCTGCACCAACGACACCATCCACACCAAGCCCATCAACAAGTTTTGGTGGCAATACTAGTCAATTTACTGTAACACCAACAGCATCACCATTTACACCAGCAGTTGTAACGGGATTTGGTGGTAAACCAGCACCAGTTCAACCACCTCAGCCGGAGTTATAAAATGAATTGGTTAAATAGTATGTTATCGGATGGACACAATAGTTCCGTCAGCAGTAAAAGAGTTATAACATTTATGGCATTTTTAATATGTGGGTTTGCACTTGTTGCCGACATATTTGGTTATAAAGTAACACCATCACTATTTGATTCAATGATATACTTGGTGATTGCCGGATTGGGTTTCACCGCCTCAGAAAAATTTGCTAAAAAGGAAGAACAGAAATGAAAGCATTTAACACATTCGCATGGACATTTATTGCTGTAGCAGTAGCATTGACTGCCGTTAATACAGCACAAGCTGCCGAAACAAAGAAAGCCTGTGTCATGCAAAAAGACCAAAAAACAGGTAAAGAAAAAGAAGTTTGTAAAGAAATCAAAGTGCATAAGAAATTAGAAGGCACATCAGTTCCAGAAAAAAAATAAATGGCAGAGTTTGACGATACCGACATTAAAGTTGATATTGGTGTTTTAAAGACACAAGTATTGACTTTATCTGCTCTTTGTAATAAAATGGATCAGGTCATAGAAAAACTGGTGGATCAACACGACCGCCATATTGCAAAGGTATACACAGACATGGATAATCGCAGACTGGAGACGGAGGCTGATATCAAAGAAATACATCAACGAATAGATACCGTTTTAGACAAAATGGAAACCTCTAACAAAGAAATTATGGAAGAGTTTAAATCTCTCCGTAAAGATATGAGTGAACACAATAAACAAGAGAAGGATGCTTTAGATGCCCTACTCAAATGGAAGTGGATGTTAGCGGGTGGTATTATTGCTATATCATGGTTGATTTCTCATGTTAATCCTGATACAATATCTAAGTTTATTAAATAACTTTTCTTTTTTGAAATAAATATATTATGAGTGTTTTTATCGACAGGAGTTTCCTGTTACAAGTATCGCCTAAATTACAAAGGTTTACCAAGAAAAAGGATGACCTTTATAATTTCAGGTGTCCGCTTTGTGGCGACTCACAAAAAAATAAACTAAAATCTCGTGGTTATGTCTATCGCAAGAAGAATGATTATTTCTTCATGTGCCATAACTGTGGCGCATCGACCACATTTTATAATTTTTTAAAACAAGTGGATGAAACGCTGGTGAAAGAATATCAGTTAGAAAGATATAAGAATGGTGAAACAGGAAACAACAATTATCCCAAACCTGAATTCGAGGAGTATAAGCAAGAAACGCCTAAGTTCAAAAAAGCCTTGGAACTTCCATCACTTGACTCTTTACCAGAAGCGCATTTTGCTAAGAAGTATGTTCAGCAAAGAAAGATTCCGGAGACCTTTCACACACAATTATACTTTGCGGAGGACTTTGCAACCTTCATACAAGGTCTTGGGATTGAGAAAGAGGGACTTCATAAGGAAGACAAGCGGCTCGTTATTCCATTTTATGACAAAGAAAAAAATCTCATCGCCATTCAGGGTAGATCGTTAGCTGAATCCAAGTTGCGATACATAACATTAAAGTTGCATGATGATAATAAAAAAATATTTGGGCTTGATAGAGTTGATACAGAAAAAATAATATATGTGTTAGAAGGTCCAATAGATTCAATGTTTTTAGAGAATGCAGTAGCAACAGCAGACTCCAATTTAGAATCAATTACCGATGTATTGGACAAGTCCAAGGTGGTTTTAGTGTTTGACAATGAGCCACGCAACAAAGAAATTGTTTCTAAAATGGAACATGCTATAGATAATCATTTCAATGTTGTTATATGGCCAGAAATGATTGAGGAAAAAGATGTTAATGATATGGTACTGTCTGGTTTTTCGCCAGATGAAATACAAGATATTATAAGTAAAAATACCTTTGTAAATCTTAGAGCAAAAATAGAATTCATGAATTGGAAAAAGATTTAGTAATTAAAAATTTGTATTAACAATAACAACAATAAGGTGAACATGGAATATCTAGGGATTAACATAGATTTAGAGAGAGATAAATTATTCGATGAACTTGGAATTAAAAGACTTAAAGAAAGCTACATGAAGGAAGATGAAGAATCACCACAACATAGATTCGCATTCGTATCAAAATCGTTTAGTTCCAATCCGGAACACGCACAGAGATTATACGACTACTCTAGCAAACATTGGCTGTCTTATTCTACTCCCATTCTTTCTTTTGGTCGCAGTAAGCGTGGGATGCCTATATCATGTTTTCTTAATTATATTGAAGATACTGCGGAGGGACTAGTTGATAATCTATCAGAAACTAATTGGCTTTCTATGCTCGGGGGTGGTGTTGGTATTGGCTTTGGTATTCGTTCAGCAGACGATAAATCTACTGGTGTCATGCCTCACCTCAAAATCTATGACGCAAGTTCTTTGGCCTACCGCCAAGGTCGCACTCGCAGGGGCAGTTATGCTGCTTACCTCAGTATCTCTCATCCGGATATTATCTCTTTCTTAGAGATGCGGAAGCCGACAGGCGATCCCAATGTTCGTTGTTTGAATCTACATCACGGTATTAATATCACCGATGACTTCATGCAAATCATTGAAACATGTATGCTGGATCCTGAAGCAAAAGATGATTGGGAATTAAAAGATCCACATTCTGGTGAAGTACGTGAAGTTGTATCAGCAAAAGAACTCTGGCAAAAAATTCTAGAGCTTCGTATGATGACAGGTGAACCATACATTCATTATATTGATACAAGCAATCGTGAAATGCCACAATTTCTAAAAAATAAAGGTTTAAAGATTCACCAATCAAATCTTTGTTCTGAAATTATTCTACCCACAAATGAAGAACGAACAGCGGTATGTTGTTTATCTTCTTTAAACTTGGAGAACTATGATGAATGGAAATCTGAACCACTATTTCTTAAAGACGTTGCCGAAATGCTTGATAACGTCCTTAATTACTTCATCACTAATGCTCCTGATGCTATTTCTCGTGCAAAGTATAGTGCCGAAAGAGAACGTTCTATTGGTATCGGTGCTCTTGGGTTCCATGCTTATCTACAGCGTAATGGCATTGCTTTTGAAGGAGTGATGGCTAAAGTTGCAAACAACAGAATATTCAAACATATCAGAGAGGGATTAGATAATGCAAATCTGGAATTGGGCACCGAAAGAGGTGAAGCTCCTGATGCACTCGGTACTGGTCGTAGGTTTAGTCATGTTATGGCTATTGCTCCCAATGCTTCTTCTTCCATTATCATGGGCAATACTAGTCCTAGCGTTGAACCTTATCGTGCCAATGCTTATCGCCAAGATACTCTATCGGGTTCTTACTTAAATAAAAATCGTTGGCTAGATGAATTGATTATTAAACTATCACATGATAAACCAGAAGATTGGTATAATGATGTTTGGTCATCTATTATTGCTAACGATGGTTCGGTTCAACATTTAGATTGGATGTCTGAACATGATAAAGATGTATTCAAAACATCTATGGAAATTGACCAACGCTGGGTAATTGAATTGGCTTCTGATAGACAACAATACATTGACCAAGCACAATCACTCAATTTGTTCTTTAGACCAGATGTTAATTTGAAGTATCTCCATGCTTGTCATTTCCTTGCATGGAAAAAAGGATTGAAAACTCTATACTATTGTCGTTCTGAGAAAATTGGTAAAGCTGATAAAGTCGCCAAAAAGATTGAAAGAGAAGTGATTAAAGAATTAGATATGAGTGCTATTGCACAAGGCAACGAATGTTTGGCTTGCGAAGGTTAATTTTAAAGGAAAACAATAATGATAAAAAAAGTAGAATCAAATCTTTCGGAAGAACGCAATTATTTTAAACCTTTTAATTATCCTTGGGCATATGAAGCTTGGTTAAAGCATGAACAATCTCATTGGTTACACACCGAAGTTCCTATGTCTGAAGATGTGAAAGATTGGAAGAAAAAATTATCTAAAGAAGAAAAAACATTTTTAACACAAATATTTCGTTTCTTTACTCAAGGTGATATTGATGTGGCTGGCGGATACGTTAAGAATTATCTGCCGTATTTTCCACAACCAGAAATTCGTATGATGTTAACAGGATTCGCTGCCAGAGAAGCATTACATATTGCAGCTTACTCACACCTTATTGAAACACTAGGTCTACCTGAAACCACGTACAATGAGTTCCTAGAGTATGAAGCGATGAGAGAGAAACATGACTATATCATGGATATCTCCAGTAAAAATACCACAAGAGAAAATACCGCAACACATATTGCCGTGTTCTCGGCCTTTACCGAAGGTATGCAGTTATTCAGTTCATTTATTATGTTATTGAATTTTGCTCGACACGGTAAAATGAAAGGCATGGGTCAGATTATCACATGGTCGATTGTTGATGAAACTCAACACGCAGAATCTATGATTAAATTGTTTAGAACATACATAGAAGAAAATCGTGAAATTTGGAATGATGAACTTAAATCCAAAATCTATACGATTGCTGAAAGAATGGTTCAATTAGAAGATAAGTTTATTGATTTAGCATTTGGTGTAAATCAAATGGAAGGTTTATCTTCAGAAGATGTTAAAAAATATATTCGTTATATTGCAGACCGCCGATTGATCTCTTTAGGACTCAAAGGTGTGTTTAAAGTGAAAAAGAATCCTTTACCATGGGTAGAGGAAATGATTAACGCACCAACACATACCAATTTCTTTGAGAACCGTGCTACCGATTATGCAAAAGGGGCTTTGTCGGGAAATTGGGGTGATGTATGGGCTCATTAAGGAATTATAATGACAAACAAATCATTATCAGGTGAATGCTTGAGTTGTGAATCGACTTATAGTGTATCTTACATAGAAGAAATGGTTTCACAAGATTTACCAGAACATTGTCCATTTTGTGGCGAAATTATTGATGAATTATCCGAGGACTATATAGAGGATGATGAAGATGATTTGGACACTAAGGAATGGGACTAAACTGGCAATATAATGGTATAGATTTTACGGAAGACTTGATTGGTGATAATTACGGGTTCGTGTATCAGATAACCAATCTGACGAATGGTAAAAAATACATAGGTAAGAAATTTTTTTATTCTACCAAAACCAAACAAGTCAAAGGGAAGAAGAAACGGACAAAGGTTTCTTCAAACTGGCAAACTTACTATGGAAGTAGTGACAACCTAAGCAAAGATGTGTTACAATTAGGACATGAAAAATTTGTTCGTGAAATACTGCATCTATGTAAATCCAAAGGTGAATGTGGTTATCTGGAAGCAAAAGAACAATTTATTCGTGGCGTAATGGAATCAGACGATTACTATAACACATGGATAATGGTAAGAGTTAGAAAATCACATATAAAGGAATACAATGTTAGACTTTCTCAGACCACTAAAAAATGATAAGTTTGATTTCTTAACATTCTTAGATGGTGATAAAGAAAATTCAATACAAATCCAAGGACAGGATTATGCCAATCCCGGAGAAAAGATTGGTGGTAGCACGCTAGGTGATGCATATCACATAATACTATTTCGCAGTCATACAACACAAGATAAGTATGTTGATTTGGACTGTTTTGATGCTATATTGCCTGATCCTTTAGAATACATTTCAGGCCTCATACCTGCAGGCTTTTTTGGTATAATTGCCAAAAAAACCACCACATCACAAAAAATCGTTGACAAGATAGTTGACAAAATGCAAAAAATTTGATACAATAGGATCTTATTGGAAACTATTGAAAGTTTATTATGATTTTAATTGATTTAAACCAAGTTTTACTTGCTGGTCTCATGGCGCAAATTGCCAATCACAAAGGTAAATTGGAAGAAAGTTTAATACGACATATGGTATTAAACATCATACGCACTCATGTGAAAAATTTTAAAAATGAGTATGGTGAAGTTATCTTATGTTGCGATAACCGCAAATACTGGCGGAAAGAATTTTTTCCTTTTTATAAAGCTGGTCGAAAAAAGACAAGAGAAAAATCTGATTTGGATTGGCATCTTATCTTTGATATCCTTGCCAAATTAAAACAAGAACTCAAAGAAAATTTTCCATACAAAGTAATTGATGTTGAAGGTGCAGAAGCAGATGATATTATTGGCACTTTGGTACCAATATATGCTCCACACCAAAAGATTTTGATTCTATCAAGTGATGGAGATTTTTTACAATTACAAATGTATGGTAGTAATGTCAAACAATACAACCCATCACAAAAGAAGTATATAAAGTCACACGATCCTCTTTTGGAATTGAAAGAGAAGATTATACGTGGAGATAAAGGTGATGGTATACCAAACGTATTCTCTCCATCAGATTGTTTTGTTCGTGACCTACGACAAAAGCCAATCACTCAAAAGATTATTGAAAAATACATGACCGAACATTATGGTGATTGGGAAGATGAAAGTGCCAAAATTGGTTTTTCACGTAACCAAACATTAATTGACCTTAGAAACATACCGGACGATATTAAAACAAAAATTATAAATACTTATGAAGAAACAAAACCCGCTAAAGGTAAGTTACTTAATTATTTTATGCAACACAAACTTAAAAATTTAATGGATGTGATAGAGGAATTTTAATGAAAAATTTATATGAAATATTTGATGAGTTTGAAGTGGCTCCCACTAAAAAAGAAAAAATGGCGGTAATAGAAAAAAATCTGTCTAAAACATTAGTTCAGGTATTAGAATTAACATATCATCCACAGTATGAGTGGTTAATAAGAGAAATGCCGGAAGAATACAAAATTCCAGACACTTTACCTGGAATTTCTAGATGTCAACTGTCAACAGAAATTAGAAAATTGTATTTGTTTAGAAAAGGTGATCCTACAGCTGAAAAGTTGTCGGAAGAAAAAAGAAAACAACTGTTATTGCAATTAATTGAATCACTTGAACCTCGTGAAGCAGAAGTAGTTATTGGTATTCTAAATAAAAATTTAGGTGTAAAAGGTTTAACTTATAAATTTATTAAAGAAGCTTTTCCACAACTTTTACCATAATGTATCCAAAAGATAGGATTATAGTAGTATCAGGAAAATTTGATCCACTAAACAATCACGAATTAAAATTTTTACAGAAGTGTAAAAGAAAAGGTGATTGGTTAGCTGTCGGCATACATTCTGATTGGTACTTGGCTTGGTCCGATGGTGGGTTTGTCCAAAATTATGAATCTCGTAGAAATATCATAAAAAGTCTAAAAACTGTTGACGAAGTATTTTCGTTCAATGATTCAGATGGCACCGTCTGCCAATTACTCAAAATAATAAAAGCTTGTTATCCTGATGCAAATATAACCTATATTTCTGAGGATGATATGTTCAATATGCCTGAAACAAAAATAAAAGGCATTAATTTTGAAACCATGAAATAGGAGATAGAAGTGACAAAATTTGTAGGTAAGTTTCGTAAAAATAAAGACTATAACGATGACTACAATTACGCCAAGACAGTTTTACACAATAAAAAACGCCGAGGCGAACATCCAGAAGTAAAAAAACAATTGAAGCATTGGCAAGATGAAGCTTATGAAGAATTTGAAATTTCACATAGTAAGAATTCTTAAAAATACCAACACTTTTCACTTTTTTAAGTATAAGTAGGTATGCTGCCGTTTTATATAAAAGGTATTGGTATTAATGTTGTATTCTTACAACACATCTATTGACTTTCTTTTATTTCCGTAGTACAATGGTTCTTCTACACTGGAGAATTGTTATGATGATTTATGGATATATTCCAAAATGTAAAAAACGGAAAGTTTCAAAAGCAAAAAAACTTCAACACGAAGAATGGTTAGCTTCTATCAATTTGTTAACCACCAATTTCAGTAAAAATAAATCCACAAAGATTTCTAGCAATTTTCCATCTTACAAGATTCCTGCAGGTCGTGAAACACCTAGGTTTGCGTCCGTGGACACTGGTTTTGTCCCTTTAACAAAAAAACTTCCATTTTCTTATACTGGCGATAAAATGAAAGGTGTGGCTACAATGCACAAATCAAATGCCGTGCCGGTTTTTACAGATAATGAAGCAAAAGAAATTTCCAGTATGCGGAGATAATGAAAAAATGAATCCTAAAGGTTGGAATGACGAAGATTGGGACGATTATGAGGAATATTTGCAAAATTTGTCTGCCAAAGAGCTCGAAATTGAGTTAAAATTGCTTGAAACGCTCGGAAAAGCAAAAAAAGAAGGCAAAATTATTGTTCCGAGTGAAACTTTTTATATAATGTGAGGTAAATATGTTACAACAATGGGAAGAAACGCAAATTTATCGTGGAATTGACGAAATTATGCATAATTTGCGACACATACCAGCTGATGATGTTGCTTATTTCTTGGTAAAGTTCAATCCGAATCTTGCTGAAGCTCTAGCAACAGCAATTGAGCAAAGAATTTTTGATCAAAATGAAGGAAAAAACCATGGATAACAATCCGGACTATATTTGGCTTAATGCTATTGCAGATGATGATGAAATTCCTGCGTGGAAACGTTTAGATATCGTAACTCGCAAGTGGGCAGTTTTATCGGGAATGGAAAAAGATCACAATGACTACCAAAAACGCAAAGAATATTACCAATAAAAAATATACCACCACAATCGTTGATGCAAATGATGGTACAGGTGATGGTATTTTAATTCTTCCTGAAGAAGTTGTAGAATACAACCATTGGAAAGAAGGCCAAGCAATTGAAATGGAATATAGAGATGGAAAACTCTACCTAAAAGCCTTACCGGATCAGAGCGTTGTATAAAAACAACAGCATGAAAGTTGCCGCTTGACGGTAGATGATTTTTGTGAGATAATACTATTATTAACTCGGAGAATCTATGGAATTAATTCAATCTAAATCATTACTTGCCAAACTAATGGCAAATGAAAACTTGACTATTGAGCAACGCAATACCAACACAGCCGCATTCGATGTAAAGAACCGTGTGTTGACCGTTCCTGTTCTTGACAAAAACATCTCAGGTTATCTCTATGACCTTTTTCTAGGTCATGAAGTGGGCCATGCACTATACACTCCCCTAGATGGCATGATGAAAGCACACGAAGAAAAGATACCAATGGGTATTATGAATGTGCTAGAAGATTCTCGCATCGAAAGAAAAATCAAAAACAAATATCCAGGTATTCGTTCCTCTTTTGTTCGTGGTTACCGTGAACTAATCGAGAAAGATTTCTTTGGCACAAACGGCACGGATCTCAATGATATGAATTTCATTGACCGTGTTAATCTTTATACAAAAGGCGGAGCCGCACAAAACATTCGTTTTAATGATTTTGAGAAATCACTAGTTCATCGTATTGAAAATACCGATTCTTATGATGATGTCATTGCGCTTGCATATGATGTCATGGCTTATATGAAAGAAGAAGCCGAACAGCGCAAAGCAAATGCCCCAGAAGAATTCAAAGAAGATCCTGATGGCGAATTTGAATCCGAAGGTTATGAAGATTCCGATGACTATGATGATGAGGATGATACCATCGAAAAATATGGCCAACCAAACTCTGAAGCCGATGAATTGATGGATAAAGCTGAAGAAAAAAGAACGAATAAAATGTTTGGTAACGAAGGCGGCGATGTTGTTGGTGAACAATTGGATTCACACACCGATAAATCATATCGCCAAAACGAAAGCAAATTGTTTGAATTAAATAACAAACATTATTACTATGGTAACATTAATGATATTGATTTGAAACAGGCAGTTGTTCCATACAAACAATTATGGACAAGTTATAAAGATGATTTAGGTCAATATAACATTTCTGGCATTGATACAACCGCTTTTATGAAAATTCGTAATGATGCTAAAAAAGTGGTTGGTTATTTGGCCAAAGAATTTGAATTGCGTAAAAATGCCGACCAGCAGAAACGTGCATCAATTTCTAAAACTGGTGAGTTGAACATGAACAAAGTTTATGCGTATAAATTTACCGAAGATATTTTTAAGAAGATGACAGTTTTGCCTGATGGCAAATCTCACGGCCTTGTTATGTTCCTTGATTGGTCTGGTTCTATGTCCGACCACATGGAAAATACCGTCAAACAATTAATCAATCTAGTAATGTTCTGTAAGAAAGTAAATATTCCTTACGAAGTATATGCTTTTACATCCGAACATACAGATGCTTATTCCGTTAAGTTCAAAGATGGCGATTTAGACTTACATAAATTTAAATTAATGAATTTATTATCAAGCAAAATGTCGGCTTCAGAATTCACCTATGCCTGTTCTGCTTTGGTTCGTTGTGCTCAACCTAGAGCTTGTCGTCCAAACTGGATGCAATTAGGTGGCACACCACTCTATGAGGCCGTAATTGCTGCAATGAAGATTATACCTGAGTTCCAGAAAAATTACAAATTGCAAATCGTTAATACGGTATTTTTAACCGATGGCGAAGGCAATCCTGTAAGAAATGTTTATTATACAGCTGATGATGGCCGCACAAGATCAGGTTATAATAATCCAGATTTGGATTATAATAGTTCATATGGTAAAGAAAAGGTACTGGTGATTCGTGATCCAATTACTAAACACGAAGAAAAAGTTTATCAACCATATGGTCCAGAATTGATGTCAGCTTACATTAAAATGTTAAAGGCAAGAACACAATGTAATGTTATTGGTTTCTATGTATTATCTGGTCGTGAGTTTGGCCGTGTGGCACACATATTCTATCCTAGAGTTAGTGACCATTACAAATTGAAAGCCGAGTTCCGTAAAGAAAAATATAAAGTTGTTACAAATGCCGGTTTCGATGAATATTATTTACTCCGTTCAGAAGGCCTAGATACTGATGACGATGTAGAATTTCATGTCAAAGAAAATGCTACTACTCGTGGTCTGGTATCGGCATTCAGTAAATATGCCGGTAACAGATTGTCCAATCGTGTTGTACTAAATCGATTTATAGGAATGATTGCATAATGGAACTATCTAAATTTATGAATGGCGATAAAAAAGCCATTGTCGAAAGGTCTGATTATAATTACACAATTGTTTATTATTTAAATAATAAAGTAATTAAAAAAGAAGTTATTACTGATTATCAGAAAGCTGAAGATTTGGCAGAAGATTATGTTTTGGCCGAAGAAAAAAAAGGCCCAAATTTTTTAGTGGAGAAATGGAACAATGTCTAATATGATTGCTGAGGATGAGTTTAATCCTAAAAAAATTGCTGATGAAATGATTAAACGTTGTCTTGATGCCAGAGAATGGCACATTAAGTGTTACGTTAAAGAAGAATGGTTTATTAATGGCATTGTACCTTTTACAATTAGTATGAAAGATGGATTGTATACTTGTAAGGTGATTGCATCAACTAGACAAGATGCAATTCGCAAAGTGGAAGAATACATGCCTGTTATTAAAATTATAGAAGATGAATGTGGAAAATAAAACAAAAGAAACACTAATTATATTACAAGAAGAATGTGCCGAAGTAATTCAAGCAACCTCCAAAATATTTCGGTTCGGATTTGATTCCTGTTATCCAACAGAAGATTCACCAACAACCAAAGAGTGTTTGACAATGGAACTTGGTCAACTAATGTGTATGGTAGGTTTATTGGTTGAACAAAAAATAATTGACGAATCTGAACTGATGGAATATGCTGAGTTAAAGAAAAAGAAATTAGAAAAATGGTCGAGTATTTTCAAAGATGCATCCTGATGAACTATTAAAATTTTTAAAACACCTTTTGGTTTGGGCGCCACACGGCAGTTATATTAGAAATAAAATACAAGAAGTCATTGATCAGTTAAAGGCTCAGCGACAATAATTTAACATATATAGAGGTATGCTAGAATACTTCAAACTTTGCCTCTTTATCGTTGCCTTTACAATGGTCTATGCCTTTGTATCGAATGATGATTACCATAAAAAGTTTGACAAACCTATTGTTATCGAGTATAATTGTAGTATGTTAAAATATGAAACACCAAAAGACGTAATTGATTTGTGTAAAGATACCAACAGGAGATTTGTAATTGTTAAAACCTATTAAAAATAATGTAATCGTTGAACTGATTGAAAAAGAAAAGGTTACCAGTTCTGGTATCGTTCTTTCATCAGCCGATCCGGCAGAAGCCAATAAAAGTAAAATTGTATCCGTAGGTCCTGATGTTGACCTAGTTAAAGAAGGTGACATAGTGTTACCTAACTGGAATGCTGCACGTCAAATCAAATATAATGATTCTGAATATTATGTTGTTTCGGAAGATGAAATTGTTTTAATTTTTGGTGATTAATCTCACCAATACACACAAAATAAATTTAAAAAGAAAGGGCATATTTTATAATGTTTAATTACGGAAACACTTTTGACAAAGATTATATGAAGCCACATCAAATGAATGATCTTCCTGGGAATTTCATTCAAGGTTATTATCTATCTAAAGAAGATGAATTCATCATCGAAGCAATAAGACACGCATCAAATGGTGCTGCAAGGCCTCATCCTACTATTGTACCAACTAGTAATTTGACTGATCCAAAACTATTGGACGTATATACTAAGTTGATTACAAAAATCACAAATAATTACTATAAAAAATTTGAACCAGCTTCATGTTTAGGTGCAATTAATTTAGAACAAGTTTTAATTCAAAAATTTGAAAAATTAAATGGCCGAGGTATTAGTATAGAAAAAAATAGAGGTTGGAATGTGAGCTCACGCCACCTAGGATATATGACATTTTTAAATGATGTTACTGATGAAGGTACTATTAATTGGTATTATCAAGGCCTACAAATTAAACCAGAAAAAGGTTTAACAATTGTGTTTCCTTGTAATTGGACTTATATTCATTCTATTTCTCCTTCACCAACACAAGAAAGTATGATCATATCTTCATGGTCAAGATTTAATGAAAATTCTTCCCAAAATGGAGATGGTGTTCCCCGTATAAAGTTGTCAAAGCCTAAAGGCACATATGACTATAATGATCCTGTTAAATATGATTTTGATGATTTACTTGATGGTGTCGAATTTAAAAAGTTTTAATAATGAAAAATCACGAACTTATTCAAGAGATGTTAATGAAAACCGACAAGAGGAGTCCATCATTTGCAATGATGTTAAACCACTTGGATGGAATTGAAAATCCTTTAATTGTTGAAACTGGTTGTGCCAGAATGGAAGATAATTTTGTTGGTGACGGAATGTCCACCTTGATTTTTAATGAATATGTTAAAGAGTTTGGTGGAGAATTTCATTCAGTTGATATAGAACAAGCAAATGTGGACTTTGTAAAACAGAGGTGTAACAATACACATTCCCATTGTTCCGATTCTGTAAAGTTTTTGTATGAGTTTAATGAACAATTAAGAAATCAAAATCGATATATTGATTTATTGTATTTGGATTCTTTTGATTTAGATATTCGAAATCCACATCCTTCTTCATTACATCATATATTTGAACTGACTGCAATTACGGCTTCCTTAAAAAAAGGTACCATGGTCGTGGTTGATGACAATATTTTGTGTACCAGTGAAAAAACAAATGAATTAAAAATAGTCGGCAAAGGTGAATATGTCGACCAGTATTTTAAAATGTTAGGTATAGAAAAAATATATGACGGATATCAATGGGTTTGGAAACTATGAATGATGACTTAAAAAAAGTATTTAAAGAAGCTGCAGCCAATAATGGAATTATTGTTGCACCAATACCAATGAAAAGGGCTTCTATGTCGGTAAATGTTGTTTCTAATTTACCTAAAATTATTTTAGAAGAATCTCCAAAGGAGAAAAATAATGACTGAAAGAAAATTTCAAATTTCAAAAGAACAGTATATTGCTGTGTTGGAAATTGAAAGAGCTACCTTACTGGAATATTATTATAAACCGGAAGAAGAAGGCACAGGCCATTTCAATACTGCTGCTGGCGTATTAGAAAAACGTATTAAGGAACTGGAGGAACAATAATGACCACTTTCACTAGCGAAGATAGAGCCAATGCAACAAAATTGTTAGACGAAGCACCTTATCATCCTGGTTACGAAGGGGTTGTACCAGATACTCAACTTAAACTAGATTTACCCAGCACCGAAGAACAGAACTCTTTACTCAGAAAACGTATACTTGAACTAGAAAAAGAATTAGAAGAATATCGTTCTTACAAAACTCGTCATTTCAATACAGCACAAGGCATTATTAATTTTTTAAAAACATGATTACATTTTTAGGCATTTTTGGTTTTATTATTACCATACTTGTGGCCATACCAGCAACATTGATTGCTCTCGCCACTCTTATAGAACATCCTATTCGTACCATTATTACTTTATGGATGACACTCATTGAAACTTACAAAGAACTCTGGAATAATCTAACGAAATAGTTCTGGCGAAACGCAACACTATATCATGGCGAAACCTCTAATAATAATACCTCTCGTTCTTCTCTGCTTTTCCAGCGCCTCCGGACAACCTAAGAAATTCAAAGAAGTTTCCGAAGAGGTTTACATTTGTCGTCCTCAGAAGCCTCTGAACTATACTTGGATTTGCATCGACCAAGACAATAAAGAACGCCATTACACCGTTAGAGAAAAATAATTATGCCTCGTCTATTACACATATTCCAATACTGGACCGATCCGTCACTTTGGCTGGCACCAAGGTTCTGGTACTATAACGAAGTCACTCCCAAAGGATTCCGATTATTCACTTTTTGTGGCATCTGTTTCGTCTTTGACCGACCAGAGATATCAATATGAATCATGCCGGAAAAACCAGGTAAAAAATCAAATACTGCCAAAGGTCGACATAGTTTTGATGCCGACATAGGTGGAACTCTGGTACCTTTTCTTAACAAAAATATATCAGAATATCCCACAGAGGCAGGTGCAGTTAAATTTGAACTGGTACCTGTAACGCAACAAAAAGACTTGATGATTAATCATGCTAGGATGTATGCCCAGCAGGAATATGATAGAATCATGGAACTGGTCTCTGTATTACAAAAACAGGCTGACGATATTAAACGCAGATTGAATGTCACGGATGCTGTACATGCCGCAGTGTATCAGTTTTCACCAGTAATGGGTCATGTATATTGGTTAGTATGGGACAAAAGAAAACAACACATACTCTTAACACAGAATGGTCCAAATGATTGGTCGAGTGGTGCACCAGAAGATTATGAATACCAGACTCAGGTAAAGTATATGGGTGACCACACTTGGATGGAGATAATTAATGGAGAATAAAATAATGAAAGAACTATTAAAGAAACACAGTATTAATGTTAACCAACAAACCATTCACATCTCTGGAGAACGAATGAGAAGCTTCTGTACCGATATCTCTGGTAAATGGGTACCAATACAAGATGTAGAGAAACTCGTGAACCGTATCAACGAATTAGAGAAACAAATCTATGGATCCCGTTAGACAATACAGAGAACGCTTCTGGACTCTGTGGACCGACCTGAAAAAAATTTTAGGATTCAATGATACTAAAAAAGATAATAACTCCTAGTGCCAAGTGGAACTTTGAGGCAAACACCTGGTCTGTAGGTCATACTGATGAATTTGCTTGGACTGATATGAAAGACTATGAGGTATCACCTAGAATGAAACTTGGAGATGCTCTCAAGTGGATCATAGAACATGATATAGAAAAATCAAAATCCTCGCCGGAGCCCCAGAAAATAAAAAATTGAAAAAAAGAGTTTGACCTGGTGGCGCTTTTTTAGCTAACGCTTTACTATCCCCCTCCCCCCTTTACAATATAACAGTCAAACCAGAGCTGCTCGCACTGCGGAATCCGAGTCATACCACACACGGCTCCAGAGCTGCTCCTATACCCCTCCGAGCCTTATAACCACAAGGCATTCCTGTGCGTCCGTACCAGTCCGAGAGAATTCTCCATCCCTCCGGTCAAGTATTATCTGCAACCGGATCAACCACTTACCGCAACGCAAAATACCATTTGACAATTACCACCAAGCCTGTATAATGTTTTCATTAACTCGAAAAAAGAAAGGAATTACCATGTTTTCATATATTGACACCATCCAGAACCTGCCTGTAGCCCAAAAGCGCTCCCTAGTCAAATCCATTAAGGAAATGATTAAGGAAGATATTGCGGCTAACCGCCAAGCTAATTTTGAGCGTAAGCAGAATAGCGCTCTCCTCCGTGCAACCAAGAAAGCAGAGCGCATTGCTAAGCTCGAAGCTAAATTGGCGGCGCTTCGCAATCCAGTAGGCACCAAAGCAATTAAGGCAAGCCGCAAACCTGGTAAAGTTGCGGTTACTAAATTCGCTTAATATCGCTTAAGTGGTATTATCGTGGTACTTTTCACAAGGTACCACCAATAATAACATTTTACAGGTATAATATGATTGATAACATTAAAGCATTACCGTTAGAGGATAAAAAAACACTGCTGGCCATGCTTCAAGCGGACTTAGGGCTTACAGTAAAGGTGGATATTACAGTAGATAAACCTACATGGTATCAGGTGGAAACCCGCCGCTGTAATGAAATAGCCATAGTGAAGCGTAGTGGCGGACAGGTGATTTATACCGATTTGCAAAGCTGTGAATAATTCTGCTTTTCTCTGAGGTGCTTAGAGGTTGCTCTAGGATATTCAGGAAAAGGTAGGAAATGTGCGGAGAATCGTGGTAACAAACTAAGAGCCGCAGGTAGCATATATGCGGCGATGGTGGTAGCGAGGTTATAACTAAAAGTTATATAGAGGTTTCTCGTGTTGTTTCCATACAACATATTGCGGATTTTTGTTGCTTTTCTCTACCATTTCTGTATAATGGTTGAATTATTTGATTAGGAATTTATATTATGCGTTTATTATCTACTGGCAATCCTAAGGTTTTGAAAGGATTAGCACAAGGTTATAATACCTACATTTTGCATTTAGCACCTGCTGACCTATCAGGTTATAATACCTGCCCTAAGGCCACTACAGGTTGCAAAAATGCTTGTTTGAATACAGCAGGTCGTGGTGGTATGTTTAAGCGTGGTGAATCCACCAACACTATTCAGCAGGCTCGTATTCGCAAAACGAAGCAATTCTATGAAAATCGTGCAGGTTTTATGGTTGATTTGGTTGCTGATATTGAATTAGGTATTAAACAATCGAAGCGGTTAGGTTTGGTGCCGGTGTTTAGGTTAAATGGCACCTCTGATTTATCATGGGAAAAATATGAGGTTGTGCGTAATGGTGAAGTTTTCACTAACATATTTGCAGCTTTTCCTGAGGTACAATTCTATGATTATACCAAGGTTATTGGCCGTAAGGTATCAGGCATTAAGAATTACCATTTAACCTTTAGCATGGCTGACGGTAATTATATGGATTGCAAGCGTGCGGTTGAAGAAGGATTGAATATTGCTGTGGTGTTTGGTATCAAGAAAGGTACCGAAATGCCTAAGAAATATTTTAATTACAATATGACCGTATTCAATGGTGATGATAGCGATTTGCGTTTTCTTGATCCAAAGAATTCCATTATCGGCCTATATGCCAAAGGTAAGGCCAAGAAGGATACCAGCGGTTTCGTAAAATATCCGTTTGGTGATTATCAGTTTACTATTAAAATGGAGGCCGTATGAGCGGTATGAAGAATTTTCTGGATGAAGTCCAGGTATTATTGGAGTGTGGTTACAATGCCGACCAAATTTCCCAAGCATTAGGTTGTTCGTTGGACATGGCAGAGCAGGCAGTAGAGTATTGGACGGACTTTGCAGAATGACCTATTTTGAAAAGCAAATGCTAATTCGATTTAGTGTTGCTGTGGCATTATTATTAGTAGGAGTTTTATTATGAATGTGTATATTGTAAAATCTGGCCAATTGGTCGATTTTAGTGGATGGGAATGGTTGAACCTACGAGCTTTTTCAAATTATGATAAAGCAGTAGCATTTATGAAAATTGTGCAAAACCAGATACCAACCAAAAACCTTGGTGAAACCGAGGATGTGGAAATTGAAGAATTAACATTGGAGTAATTATGACAGAAAAGCAATTAATATATTTGACCATTGAAGAATTTTATTACAAAGGTCGCACCGATGAGCAAATAGCAAAAATACTGCATTTGCCATTGGATTATGTAAAGCAGCAATTGGAAGCAATTAATTTCCATTACCTAACTCGTGGAGTGTAATATGTTTGGTGGTAAAATCAAAACGAAGAGCAGGACAATGGTACCAGGCAGTCACCGCATGGAATCTTATCAGGATACATGGTTGGATGGTGTGGATATTGAGTATGATGGTGAAATTACTGCTGAGGTTGAGCAGGCCATCATCAAAGCGTATAGGAGCGCCGGAAAACTTGGTGAAAACCAGAGCGGTTATGGTGCCTTACGATGGGCGAATGCTGACACCATTGTTGGTGTTGATAAGAATAGGCGCCAATTGATTTTGGCTTGTTCCGTCAATTTGTGTGATTGACGAATAGTTGACCATTTTGGTCGACTATTATACAGGTCATTTGCCATTTTGATAAGTGTCCTGTATAATGGTTGTATTATTTGGAGTAAAGTATGAAAAACAAAAAAACTAAAGTTTGGATCGTTACCGGCCACAATGGTGAGGGTAAGGATCAATACAATCCAACCATTCTTGGTTTATATGCTGAAGAGCATACTGCAAGGTACCGTATTGAGGACTTGCAAGAAGAAGGTGCACCATATGAATGTATCCATGCAACCTGTGTGGAAACAGAATCGTGGGGTGTTGATTTAGAATTATTGATAAGGTGATTATATGACTTTTTATGTGTGTGATGGTTTACTTTTTGATAGTTATCAGCGTGCTGTTGATTATGCCAATGACCAGTTCCGCAAGTTTGATATTGCTTTGAATATTGAACAGGTGGTCAAAGTATGATGTTGGCTATTAATATCTGTATTTTGTTGTATATGGTAGCATCAGCATTATTAATTTATTTTGTGATTAAGGAGTTTTGAATATGCCTAATTGGTGTAATAATACGATTGAGTTATCCCATGAGGATCCAGCAATGATTGAGCG
>Ga0214921_10004314_pt1 | contig 20989 bp, 15 predicted proteins | sample LL1505_MetaG_FD_177992 | JGI IMG/M metagenome (GOLD analysis project Ga0214921, IMG submission 177992) | Freshwater microbial communities from Lake Lanier, Atlanta, Georgia, United States - LL-1505 | ecosystem: Environmental > Aquatic > Freshwater > Lake | place: USA: Georgia | collected...
TTTCTCTTTTTATAAAACTAAAATATTAAATTATTTTTTGATTCATTTAGTGGAAGATTCATTTAGTGGAAGATTCATTTAGTGGAAGATTCATTTAGTCGGGAGAGTGTCATATAATAACGAGCACATCTCTATAATTAGAAACATTAAATAATATATTTTAATGATTCTAATCTAATAGTAGATAGTGTAATAATTGACAAAAAATTGAATTTTAATTTATTTCAGGTATCCATCAAATTTTCATCATTAATAGCAGACACGAGACCGATGATGACGACGGAAGAGAAGACGATGTGGGAGAATTACACGAAGATGAGGGTGACGACGAAGGAAGAGAACGCCAAGTCCCTGAGTGCGTGGATTGAACGCACTCAGGCGCGCGCGAGGTCGATCGCAGCACTCAGGGACTTGGCGCGTCCAAAGAACCCATATCCTGAAGTCGCCAACATGTAGGTTGGTCTTCAGTCGATCAGTGTACCATATAGAAGATTATCATATGGTACATGCCGCGTGGGATTATTGATCGAATCACCTGCACAATAAGATATACCTAAGACGCGTGGGCGAGCAGCGCGACTCAAGTATAAAAGTTTTTATACTTTGAGTCCTAAACAAATGGTAGATTCAACCATAAGAAGATTCAACCATAAGAAGATTCAACCATAAGAAGATTCAACCATAAGAAGATTAAACCATAAGAAGATTAAAACCATAAGAAAATTAAACCAGATTAAGTTTATTCATTTTTATTTTATAATATAAAAAATTGAATTTTAATTTGTCCCACGAACTCCATTAAATTATTTGTCTTTAATGACTAAATAATGTTGAAATTGGAGACGAAGACGGAGACAAAGACGGAGACAAAGACCGAAACAAAGACCGAAATAAAGACCGAAACAAAGACCGAAACAAAGATTGAAACAAAAACCGAAACGAAGACGGAAACAAAGACGGAAACAAAGACGGAAATAAAGACCGAATATAATCTGACGCCAATAACTATTGAATCTAATAATACAGCGAGGACGTTTGAAACGAAGATCGAGACGAAGATGCCTGAACAAGAGACTGGAGGTTGTTCCATTTCTGGTATCGTCTCCTGCGCTGACTATCTGACTCGTGATGAAAAATATAATGTACCCAGATACTTATAATTTAACACGCAGGCGCAAATAGATCGTTACATTGTTCAGACAAAGTTTCTAAATCATATATAAATAAAAATTGAAAAAAAATCTGTATTTTGGGTCCATTTATTTAATACCAAGTAACTGAATTGAACATGAACAACGAGTTCGGACGAATCTACGACAACAACCGAGGCTACTATAGCACCGACGGTGGAGTGCGTCGATATTCCACCTTGCCTGTATCTGCTGGATCTTCTGGATCTGGTGGATCTTCTGGATCTGCCGGATCTACCGAATCTGGTGGATCTGCCGGATCTGGTGGATCTGCCGGATCTGGTGGATCTGCAGGATCTGCCGGATATCGCTGACCAGTTGGTCGCATTCGTCTATCCGCCTCTGCCTGTATGTTGGCTGAACACGTTTGATGCCAGCTACGACAGCGAGACGAATTATTGTATCGTCTAAAAAATAGGCGTCGAGAGAGTCTGGTAGGGACAAGCTTGTCCCCCAATGTTATCAACAAAAGTTTTTGTTGATAATATGTTAAATTTAAACAAATTTCATAACATCTAGATGATTTGATGATTGAACGTAAAATGATAATTCCATAAAAAGATAATATCAAGACATATCTTCGAGATGTTAGGTTAGCAAGATGATAAAATTATATATTATAATATCAACTATATTTAGGATAACAATTTACAAATTTATTTTTTGAATATATATATAATTAAAATAATATTAATAAGGAGAAGAATAGAAGAGATAATGATTAATATAATTTCCAAAGTTGATAATTGATAATTTTGTTGCGGAGTTGGTGGTGCTGATGCTGATACTGTAGGCTGTGCTGTTGCTGATACTATAGGCTGTGCTGTTGCTGATACTGTAGGCTGTGCTGTTGGTGATACTGTTGGATGTGCTGTTGTTGATACTGTAGGCTGTGCTGTTGCTGATACTATAGGCTGTGCTGTTGTTGATACTGTAGGCTGTGCTGTTGGTGATACTGTTGGCGTTTCCGTCATATACGTACATTCTTGTTGCGTAAATTCTATTGCTGCTGAAATATTTAAACTCTTTTGACAATTATATTTTTTAGATCCAGACGTACTTCTTTTTTCTACTATTAAGTTGTTTTCTAATATGGCATTATCATAATATCCATTAGGAGGTGTAATAATTATATTATCTTTTACGCTAATAGTTTTTAATGTAATATTTAATAGTTTATTATTGTTATTATATTGACCGAAAGTATTAGAAAAAAGATAAGTGATATTGTTACCGATAAAAACATTTGTCAAATTTTTTGTTTCTACAAATGCGTATTCACCAATAGAGGTAATTAAACTAGGTAAAGTGATATTAGTTAAAGAGGAACAATAAGAAAATGCATTTTCACCAATAGAGATAATAGAATCAGGTAAAGTGATATTAGTTAAAGAGGAACAATAAGAAAATGCATATTCACTGATCTTAGTAACATTATTACCCATTATTACACTTTTTAAAAAAGAACAACCATCAAATGTATTAGGACTAATTATTGTAATATTTTCTGGTAATTTTATACTTATTATACCTGAAGAAGCAAATGCAGAACTATCAATAGAGGTAATAGAATTAGGTAAATTAATATTTGTTAAAGATAAACAATTAGAAAATGCAGAATTACCAATAGATGTGATAGAATCAGGTAAATTAATATTAGTTAAAGAAGAACAACTATAAAATGCCCCACGATCAATATTTGTAACATTATTACCCATAGTTACATTTTTTAAAGAATTACAATTTTTAAATGCACCAACACTAATTATTGTAACCTTTTCTGGTAATTTTATACTTACTAAAGCTGAAGAAGCAAATGCATCCTCATCAATAGAGGTAATAGATTCAGGTAAATTAATATTAGTTAAAGATAAACAATTAGAAAATGCAGAATTACCAATAGATTTAACATTATTAGTCATTGTTACACTTTCTAATTTTTTACAATTTAAAAATGTATTTTCACTAATAGTTATAACTAATTTTGGTAATTTTATACTTATTATACCTGAATTAGCAAACGCATAAGAACCAATAGAGATAATAGAATCAGGTAAAGTGATATTAGTTAAAGAATTACAACCAGAAAATGCCTTTTTATCAATAGAGGTAATTGAATCAGGTAAAGTGATATTAGTTAAAGAATTACAACCAGAAAATGCATTTTCACTGATCTTAGTAACATTATTACCCATTATTACACTTTTTAAAAAAGAACAACCATTAAATGTATTAGGACTAATTATTGTAACTTTTTCTGGTAATTTTATACTTATTATACCTGAATAAGCAAATGCATAAGAACCAATTTTAGTAACATTATTACCCATTGTTATACTTTTTAAAGCAGGGCACTTTGTAAATTTATATTGATTGTAAAATGCATAAGGACCGATTTCTGTGACATTCGGATTAACTTCAAAATGTCCAGTAGTTTGATTTACATATTGACAACAATCAGTAATTATCCCCGTATCACATTCAGCATAAGTAGATGTAAAAAGATTAAGAGATAAAAATAGTAGAGTAACAAAATGAAAGAAATAAGAATATTTAAACATAATTAAATAATATAGAGAGACAAAATAAAATGGTTTGTTCAAAAAATGATTCTCTCATAAAATAGTTGATTCATAAAATGAATAAATCATAAAAATAATTAATCATACATGGTTAAGATGATAATTATTAACATTTAATAATTATCATCTTAACTAGCTAGTATCTTTTTTAGAATGTCATAAAATATTTTTTAAATTGTAAATAGTATAGTGAGGAGGAGATTGAGGAGGAGATTGAGGAGGAGATTGAGGAGGAGATTGAGGAGGAGATTGAGGAGGAGATTGAGGAGGAGATTGAGGAGGAGATTGAGGATGAGAGATTTTTATTTTTAATGATTTTAATCATAATGATTGCTTATAATGATTGCTTATAATGATTGCTTATAATGATTGCTTATAATGATTGCTTATAATGATTGCTTATAATGATATTTAATTATTATTATCAAAAAAGGTGATGTATAAAAATTAATATAAGAATAAATTGATATTATATATAAGAAATGGAAGTATATAAAAATATAATGCATTTTGATGAATTAGATAATCCTACTAATAATAAAATTATATCAGTTATATCAAATATGAAAAATAATAATATTAAAAAATATTCTTTATATAAATCATTGGATGAAATATCATTATTAAATTTAAGTTTTAGACATGGTGATTTATTACATTCTCAATGGACTGATAATGAAGAACATATAATTTTACCTATTCTTGTTAGCTATGGATATAAAAAAGTATCTACAATTGCTAGTTCAAAAAAAAATAATTTAAATCATATTATTATTCCTAATAATTGTGATTCTTTAATTATTAAAAATAGATGGAATATGTGGATACTTATTATATTTCTTAAAAATTCATTTTCATATAATGAATTAGAAGAATTAGTGAATGAAACGAATTCTTTTTCTAAAAGAGGATATATGCTAGGTTATGGTAATGCAACTATAAAAGATTAATTTATATTCTCTGTATTTTCATTTGCAATTCCATAAAAAGATAGATCGATAAGACGTTCGTAAAATGAGCAGATTTTATATCTAGTTATAAATAATTAAATGATTAATAATAATATGGTTAATCATTTAATTTATACAATATTTTTATAATTTAATGGTTGATTCATAAAATGGTTGATTATTTTAAGATGAATCTATCAAAAGGTAAGCTATGAAAAGAATTTTATTTTTTTTTCATAAATCTTGGACAAGTTGATGCCCCAACACAAAATAAGTTCGCTGTAAAAACATCATAGGGGTCTGTTAATTTCTTTGTTCTCAGAACTCGTAAATACTTTTCTTTACTATCGAAATAATACTTCCAATCGGCATCTAAATTCCACCCTGTTTGTGGAAGAGGTGCCCAAATAAAACATTGATGTTGAGTAGCATATAAACTATTTTCTGTACCGACACATTCTTTTAAATCCTTATACCATTTATCAACAACTTTTAATGATTCTTCGTCTTTGGAAGGGTAAAAAATAGTAACACCACTCATTCCAGTTGAGAGTTCTCTCCAAGAATATGATGTTTTATTATCTGGAGGATAACGGAATCCATCACCAGTAGGAGCAAATTGTGGAAATTGTTTACAATGTTTACTCTTGACTACATCGTCAATAATATTCACCATATGACGAGCATATCCAGTTGTTTTTAAATCTGTTCTATTTCCAAGTATATCATACTTTAAGAATTTCAAAGGATATTCTCTAACAATAGGTACTGCCCATTTAAACATCATTTTTGATACGGGCATAATATCAATTTCACTAAAACCAATGTTATGTTTTTTTAAATGTCTTCTCAAGAGATTACATTTAATTCTTTCAATAAATGTTTCTGGTTTACCTATTTCAATAATTCGTTCAAAGAATCGTTGAGCATCTTTATTCTCTTTATAAGGAATTTTATCAATATTTGCCCAAAAACCATAAACTATTATAGCACTTGAAGGAGAACGATATTTATTCTTCATACTTTTGATTTCATCTTTATTAAAATCTCTACTAAAAAATATATCAGGTTCATTGTACATCATATGATTATCCATTTTTTCAGGCATTGAACACATTGAAGAGCTGGTAACCATAACAGTGTAGCAATAATCAATTGGAAGAGAATTCTCAATGTATTCAGAATTCAAATCAAGAAACCTTTGTAATCTTTGTTTGGAATAAGGAAATGCATATAAACATCCTCTTGCATCACTATAATTACTATCCTTTAATGGTTTAATTTGAACTTCAGTTAAAACTCCAAAATTCCCTGGTGAACCTCCTAATGTGGAATAAAATATATCTGCCAAGTAAGGATCAGTTGTATTTCTTGGTATAACTATCTTACGAGCAACATTGTCAGGATCTTTATTATCAGCAAGTATTAGAGTTATACTTTCAATGTAATCTGCTAAGATACCAAATGAAGGTGAAATAAATGACACACCTCCAGTTTGACAGTGACCTCCCATATGAACATCTGGACATTCACCGTATGGAGTAAATAATCCAAATTCCATTAGTTTCCTAGCATAATATTGTAAAGTTATAGCAGGACCACAACTAATTAAATTAGTTTCTTTATTATATTTGAAAAAGTGATAAGGATATTCTTCAAGAGATGAACATCTTTTACCACTTAAATCTAATTGAATATTATTCATTTCACATGAAGAAGCACCTATGTAATGATGCCCACCTGAACGAACTGCAATTCCAATATCATTATGTTTCGCATAGTTAATTGCTTTGAAAATATCATTATCATTTGCAACATAAATAATTGCTTTTGGTTGTATCTTTTCTTTTGGTTGAGAAGTTGTCGCATATTGATAAGTAGATACATCATAATTACAATCTTCTCTTATAGAAACATAACCATCAAAATGAGGAAATACACTATTTTTAGATAATGGTTGACACTTAATTTTTTGAATCGACATATATATATATTAAATACTATGAAAAAAATATTTGTTGTATACATATTCTGACATTAATCTTTTACATATTTTTTGTAGATATATTAAATAATAGTAACCGCAAATATTTTCTTTATAATTCTTTATAACTTATATGATCTATTTTACAGCCTTTTAATGATATCATCATTAAAAGGTGATTATGTATACTGATAGATGATAAGATCAATAACACATTTCTTATAATATTTTACATATTTTTTGATGAATATTTAAAACAAGATAAGTTTGATTTCTGTTAATTTTGTTTTAGTTTTTGTTAATTTTAATTCAGTTTCTGCTAATTTTGTTTCAGTTTTTGTTAATTTTAATTCAGTTTCTGCTAATTTTGTTTTAGTTTTTGTTAATTTTAATTCAGTTTCTGCTAATTTTAATTCAGTTTCTGCTAATTTTGTTTCAAGTTCATTTTTTACTTGTTTTGTATTATTTGAAGGTAAATTATTTGGAGGTAAATTATTTGGAGGTAAATTATTTGGAGGTAAATTATTTGGAGGTAAATTATTTGGAGGTAAATTATTTGGAGGTAAATTATTTGGAGGTAAATTATTTGGAGGTAAATTATTTGGAGGTGTTTTTTTAATAAAAGGATAACATGTTCTAAATGATTCACCATTATTAACAGTATATAATTGAAAACCAATAGAATCATCAAAGTCAAATTTTAATTCTTTATGACCATTACTATATGCATATATATATATTAATGTATAAATACATATTTCAATCATAGGATGAATACCAAATATCATTGAACAACGAGGTTTTGTTTTACCATCATAAATCATACCAAAATCAACAATTGATAATTTATCAAATTTAATTTGGTTAATAAGATTAAAATTTTTAATTAAGTCTTTATTTGAATAAAATTGAATCCAATTATGAAATCCTTTTTCATTATCATCTTTAAATTCACCTAAAAAAATATGTTCAAATGCACAAGTATTATTATTTTTACCAACTGATGTTAAATTAAATAGGTTATCTCTAATAAATTTTCTAAATATATCAATCTCTGTAGAAATTTCCGTGCATATGTATTTAAAAAAATCTTTTTCACTCAATTTACAAAGAAATTTATCAATTTCTTTGTTTTCTTCATCTGTATAATTATCAGATTCTTTCATATTACTATTATAATTATTTAATAAATTTATAAAAGATTGCATATCAGGTGTATTAAAATATTTGTTTGTTTCATTTGTAAAACTAAACTCCGAATCTTTTATTTCATACTTGGTAAATAAATAATCATCAGAATTATTATTTGATGATATTAATTGTTTAATTAAATTAATCAATTTTTCTTTTGTTAATTTCATCCATTCTTTTTTCAAATCCATTATATACTAATTAATTAATATAATTATATAAACACCTTATGACTTTGTTAACCATCATAAAATATAATTCGTAAATTGGTGGTTGAGATTTATTGATAATATTATATTATTTTAATTATCTCTCCTCGATCATTTTATGGTTCTTTTCCATGTATCGATAATAAATTGCGCAATTCCAAAACCCGCTAATTAAGGAATAGATTATGATAATATCTAAGTACATAAAATTGGCAAAATTATAAAATTTTTTTTAGATCATCATAAACAGCTAGTATCCTTTTTGGATGTTATGAATTTATTTATAATTTATATGATCTTATTATGGTCTAATTTTATCACATTAAGTAGTGCATCAGGTATATTATTATATATGCCTGAACGCTTACCTAGGCTATATTTTCGGATAAATAATTAAATTATAATGTTTTAATTATTTATATGTCAACATTAAAATTAAATCCAACATTAAAATTAAATCCAACACATACTTTTTATAAATATGATAAAATATCATTTATACATGATATTAAAGATGATAATAGGAAAGTAGTAGCCAATGAAAATATTTCAAAAGGGGAATTATTAATATTAGAACATGGTATTTTTGATATTTTTGAACAAAACACTAATAATGAAATTATCAATAGAACCGCATTAAACATCTTATATAATGAATCATTTTATAATGAATTGTTTCCTAGAGTGAAAAAGTATAACCTCAATGACAATGATTGTGAATTTGATACTATAACTGATATTATAAATGAAAAAATCTCAAGAAATGTTTTCAAACATAATATAACAGACAAAAAATATTTTCAAATGTTATTTAGAGATATAACAAATTTAAATCACTCAATTGACCCAAATGCGAATTTTCATTATATCGACATAAAAATTAAAGGTATTGATTTTCCTATTATTATTTATTATATTATTTGTTGTAAGGATATTTTAAAAGATAGTGAAATATGTATAAATTATGGTAATAAATATTTTAATGAAAATACGGATCTAACTATTTATAATGACAAAGCACAAGATTATTTTACACAAAATGATGAAAAAATAAAAAAGCTAGTATTTAATTATCTAAATACTACCAATTTTAGAGATGTAATATATAATCATTACCTTTATTCAAATGGTATTATATTTGAAAACAATGAATTTGTAACATTACCTACTTTTTTTAAAATATTAAAAGGCGATGATAATGTTGAAGTTAGTGATGATGAAATAAAAACTTGGTTAGAATATCATCTTGAACATTTATCTAATTGTATACAGGATTATATTAAATCAATAAAAATAGATTTTTGATTTTAGAATAGATGTTTATTTATTTTCAACTGCTGTAACTCTACCGATCATTATAGGTGTATTTCCTTCCAAGAAAGCAATTCTACTAAGACCTTCACAATTCTTGAATGTATCTACTACTAAAGGTTGTATTGGTTCAAAAACAACTTCCGCCATTTCATTAGCTTTCAATGAATTAGGTGCTTCTAGTTTATGTCCACCAGTTTCTTTACCAATCTTCCAATTTATTTTTGTAATTTTACAAGCTGTTCTACCACATCTGACAATACCGATTGGCGAGTATCCAGCTTTAACTTCAGCAGGAAGATCTAGAGTTTGTATTTGTGCAGTAAAATTATTAACAGGTTTTAAGGTTGCATCTGACTTAAGAATCATTACATCACCAAGCTTAGGCATATTTTCTTTTTGAAGACCTTTGATATTCATTCCGACATTATCACCAGGTCCTGCTTTATCTACTCTATTATGATGCATTTCTACCGTGAAAACCTTACCAGTACATGGCTTTGCAGTAGTATGTGTAGGAATGAATACAACCTCATCGCCTGGTTTAACTGTTCCTTGTTCAACTCTACCAGCTAAGACGTCGCCAACACCCTTGATTTTATATATACCAGAAATAGGCATGCGCATAGGTGCATCAGTCTTTTGATAAGGAGGTTGTACCATATCATTAAGTGCATCTTGTAAAGTGTTAACACATACTGTTGTATCATATGTAGTTTTAACCTCAACGCCAGTCCACCAAGTCATTTTATCCGATATGTTAGAAATATTATCCCCATTCCAACTAGAAATAGGAATAATAGGAACTGAATTTTCTACAAAGTCTTCTTTCCAACCTACTCTTGTCAACATTTGTTTGACTTCATCTTTAATCTCTTCATACCTTTCTTTCTTATATCCTGCAACATCGCTGTCCATCTTATTAACACATACAATCAATTGTTTAACGCCTAATAAGTTAAGTAATCTTGCATGTTGACGAGTTAGGCTTTCAATCTCACCAGCTTTATGATTGCCCTTGGCTATAGCTGTAGTAAAATTACCATCAGCTGGAACCATAAGAACAGCTACATCAGCTTGTGCAGCACCAGAAATCATATTTTTGATAAAATCTCTATGTCCTGGTCCATCAATAATTGTATAATGATACTTTCCAGTAAAAAACTCTTTGGGGATGCACTCGATAGTAACACCACGCTCACGCTCTTCCTTCTGCACATCCATGTAAAATGCAAAAGCAAATGAACTTTTACCTAATGCACTGGCTTCAGCTGTTAGTTTTTCCATTTCTCCCTTGGGAATTCCACCTAATTCAAATAATAAACGACCAGTTGTAGTATTCTTGCCAGAATCATTGTGTCCACAAATAACAATAGATACGTGTTTTTTTTCTGCCATTTTTATAATATAAATTACACTCTTATAATAAAAAAAATAATGGTAGAGAATACAAGTCAATGAAAGTTATCCATTATAAAAAAATATACAAAAAAATAATCCATATTATAGTTAGTCATAAAAATAATAAATCATACATGGTTAATATGATAGGGCAAGATTTATTCGTCAAAAGATCTAAAAAGCATATTTATGATTATTAGATCTTTTCAATAAGTTATTAAAATAATATAATATTATCAATAAATATATTATTTTAATTATCGAACCCCATCATAAAAATGGTAAATCCATAAAAAGAATAAATCATAAAATGGTAAATCTATAAAATGGTAAATCCATAAAAAGAATAAATCATAAAATGGTAAATCTATAAAATGGTTGATTATTTTTTGATCAATTTAGAAGACGTGCTTAGTAACTACATAAACAATATTCTAAGATCATATTTTAGGGATTGCAAAATTATCACAATTAGAAGTAGAGATTATTTATAGTTCAAAAAATTCAAGACATTCATTAAATCTGTAAATGGATAAGAATATTATCGGTTACAAAAAATATTATCTAAATTATAATTATATAAATAACAAATGTCATCAGCACGTAGAGCACAAGCACGTAGAGCACAAGCACGTAAAGCAGCAGCAGCACCAGCACCAGCAGCAGCACCAGCACCTGCACCTACACCTGCACCTGCACCTGCACCTACACCTGCACCTGCACCTACACCTGCACCTGCACCTGCACAAATTGCTCCTTTTCAACAACAATCAGGTGGTATGTTAAGTGGTTTAGGAGCAATAATGGCACAAGGTTTTGCATTTGGTACTGGTTCATCAATTGCACATAATGTTGTTGATTCAATGATGGGTAGTGGAAGTTCACAACAAGCACCACCTCAAGCACCACATCAAGCACCACCTCAAGCACCAGTTCAACAATATCAAGCTCCACAACAAAATAATGTATGTGAATCTGATAGAAATGCTTTACTTAAATGCATAAAAGAAGATACTTCTAATAATTGTGATACTTATTATCAGGCTCTTCAAGTATGCCAACAAAATAACAATTTAAGTAGTTTATGACATAATAATAAGACGTAATAATTTTTAATTAATCATAAAAAGATAAAATCATTTAATGGTAATTCCATAAAATGGTTAATCATAAAAAGATAAAACCATTTAATGGTGGGTGCAAGTTTACCTGCACCAACATATATTGATTTAACATCATTTGTTGTCATAAAAATAGTAAATCATAAAAAGATAGATCCATACATGGTTAAGATGATAATTATTAACATTTAATTATTATCATCTTAACTAGCTAGCATCCTTTTAGGATGCCATGAAAAGATAGATTCATAAAAAGATAGATCCATAAAAAGATAGATCCATAAAATGGTTTGATAATAAAAAGATTGATCCATAAAAAGATAGATCAATAAAAAGATAGATCCATAAAAAGATAGATCCATAAAATGATCCTACATAAAAAGGTAATCCATAAAATGATCCTACATAAAAAGGTTTAATCATAAAAATAGTAAATCATAATAATAGTTAATCATAAAAATAGTTAATCATACATGGTTAAGATAATAATAATTATTATTATTATCATCTTAATTAGCTAGCATCCTAAAAGGATGCAAAGAAATAGTAATACCATAAAAAGATATTTAATAAAATGTAGGCGCAAAAATATATTTTCGCCCGTATAATAATGGTTTGATCATAAAATGGTTTTATCATAAAATGGTTGCGCAAAAATATATTTTTGCGCGTACATGGTTCTAATGATAATATAAATTAATACAAATAATATTAATTTATATTATCATTAGAACTAGCTAGCATACCAAAGGGATGCCATGTAATAATGAATCTTTCAATAACTAAAATAATATCTAATCTTTCAATAACCAATTTTCAGGTAAACATATATGAGTTAATTGAAACCATACTGTTGTATTAGAAAGTGGTTCAATTCTTACATTTCCAACATTTCTCATATTTTCAGATTCTACATAAGTAAAATCTGAAGTAGCATGTAAAATTTCTTGTTCTTTTAAATTATTTCCTCTATCTGAAGCTATTATGGCAACGTGTCCTTGTCTTTCATCACTAATATAATCAGCTAATAGTAATGTTCCAATAGGATATTTTTTACTGAAATCTACTTCTTCTAATCTTTCTTTATTCTTGAAAACCCAAAACCAAACTCCAGTTGTTCCAGGAAATTCTAGACCAACTTCACCTAATTCACCTGCTAAGCCAGGAATTGAGAATCCTAAATTACGTCTTACTAAGTTTGCTAATCCAGTACATACAATACACTTATCGTCTTCCTTAATTTTATCACAAGTTATAGTACATCCGTTTTCAGCCCAAAATTTATCATTACCTTGAATTTTATCACCAGCTCTGTGCCATCTATAAGGTATACCCATAAATGATTTAGCATATACCATTGCTTCATCCATTTTGGCTTGCTGTTCGAGTTTTAGTTCTCTGGCTAATTGTAACTTGTTATTATTATTCATACTCTTATGTTAGGAATCATAGTAACTAATATGTTATGAATTATAGTAACTAATATGTTCAATTTTTACGTTATGACTGCAGTGGATACAAGAACATACTTCATAGTCTTCATCATTTTCAACCAATAATAAAAATTTCGTACGATGAATTAATATTTTAGGTCAGGTTTTATTTTTTGTCTTATTTATGATAAACAGGGCGTAAATTTTGCGATTTTGTGGTATTAGAATATTTATCATAAAATAAATATAATTTATTGTGTATATATTTATACTATGCAAGAAAAAATATCTGAAATGCAATCAAAATAATTGCCTCTAAAATATAAAAGATAGATTCATAAAAAGATAGATTCATAAAAAGATAGATTCATAAAAAGATAAATCCATAAAAAGGTTAATCCATAAAAAGGTTAATCCATAAAAAGGTTAAGCATAAAAAAAGTTAATCATAAAAAGGTAATACCATAAAAAGATGATAAGAATCATGTGATATAAATGATAGATATAATAGTGAGGAATCAATCTTATAATTTTAGAGGAGAATTGTCACTTTTTATTACGATGAATGAGATAGATTTTGGATGCAATTATTTATAATTTCCCACACTATGGAATCATTTAATCAATTTTTAATATTTAATGGATTAAATTAAATGATTAGATAGTGTGGTTCAGATCATATTAATAATCTTCAAGCATTAAATTCACACGATAATCGTGCATATGGAAATCATGATGCAAATAAACCAACTCGATTAGGATTGTAAAAATCTATTTTTAGAGTTCAAAAAATTATAAATTAGATAAAAGATATTAATAATTATCAAATGGATCATCAAAAAGACTATAATTATTATCATTAACGATATTATATTTTAGAAGAGTTTTTTTAGTTTTTTTAGTTTTTTTAGTTTTTTTAGAAATATTATACCATTTTTTATTAATTTCCTTTAGTGGTAATATTAGAACATCACATTTACTATTACTTTTATCTAATTCATTATCAATAATACCCCATCTTAACCATATACATTTAGTATATAATGCATCAAAAATTTTTGTAACAGTATTATCATTATGGGTTCTATCAATTTCAATAATAAATTTAGTAGTACCTTTAATTAATTCTAAATCATAAAAAATCTTATTAACAAAAGAAATACCTCTATTAGATTGTTTTTCATATATATATGTAAAATTAAGTTCTTTAGCAATATCAACACATAATTCAGTTAATTTTTTAGTGACAATAGCACTTTCAAAATCATTAATATTGATATTATTAATTTTATTTTTTAATGTATTTAAATAATTATTATAAATATCAAGATTAAAATTATCATAATTACTAATATAACCTTTATCAGTATAACATTCAGAACATAAATTATAATTAGTTTTTATAATAGTAGAATACACGGAACAACCATAAGATTCTTTATTACATATTCCACATGATTTTTCTTGTTTCCACCAATTAGTCTGACCAACAAATTTATCTAATTTAACCAAATTATATTTTTTAATTAATTGGTCTAATATAATATGTTCTTCTGTAATATGATTTAAATCATTATCTTTTTCTAATTGAGTTTTTCTATATAGAATATTATTTTGATGTTTCTCATAACAGTCACAACATAATATTCTTTTATGTTTATCTTCTGATGTTTTATCTATATTACTACCACATCTTAAACAAGATTCAATACTATTTATTATCTCATTATATAAATCAGAATATCTATATGCAAATCTGGGTTTGTCATTAGGTAAAATACATTTATTATTTTCTATATAACCCATTATTGTTAATAAATATGATGGTTTAACTTCTAAAAAATGTTTACCTTTATTTATACCGAATGGTAACATATATAAATAAATATGTATAATAATGATTTATATTATAAAATCATTTAATAGTTAATCATAAAAAGGTAATTCCATAAAATGGTAATTCCATAAAATGGTAATTCCATAAAATGTAAAAAGATAGATCCATAAAAAGATAGATCCATAAAAAGATAAAACCATAAAGATAAAACCATTAAAAGATAAAACCATTAGAAGATAGATAATTAAATGGTTGGGCGAAAATATATTTTCGCCCGTATAATAATGGACTTACATAAAATGATCTTACATAAAATGATCTTACATAAAATGATCTTACATAAAATGATCTTATATAAAATGGTTCTCGCATAAAATGGTGATTCATAAAATGGTTAATCATAAAATGATTAATCATAAAATGGTCTTACATAAAATGGTTGAACATAAAATGGTTCTCGCATAAAATGGTTCTCGCATAAAATGGTTCTCGCATAAAATGGTTCTCGCATAAAATGGTTGAACATAAAATGGTTGAACATAAAATGGTTGAACATAAAATGGTTAATCACAAAAATAGTAAATCATAAAAATGGTTAATCATAAAAAGATAAACCCATATTATGGTGGGTGCAAGTTTACCTGCACCTACATATATTGATTAAACATTATTTGTTGTCAAAAATGGTAATTTCATAAAAAGATAGATTCATAAAATGTAATTCATAAAAAGGTAATACCATTATATGGTTAATCATAAAAAGGTAATACCATAAAAAGATAGATCCATAAAAAGAAAATACCATAAGAAAATACCATAAAAGATGATAATAATCATGTGAAATAAATGATAGATATAATAGTGAGGAATGAATCTTATAATTTTAGACAAGTAATGTTAAGAAAAGTCTGGCATGGCAAAGATGATAAATATATATAAAATTAAGTATTACATCGATTTCGATGTAATACTTAATTTTATATATATTTATCATCTTGCTAACTTTGCATCTCTCTGAGATGCTTAGACAAATCCAGACTTTTTACTTAATATCTCTACGAAAATCCGAACATTTCAAGACAATTTATATACGCTTACGCATATATAAATTGTCTTGAAATGTTCGGATTTTCTTGAGCTGACACTTTTTATTATGATGAATGAGATTGATATTGGATGCAATTATTTGTAACATTAAATAAAAAATGGTTAATCATAAAAGTCTTGATTAAGATAATCTCCCACACTATGGAATGATTTAATTAAATATAAAATATTAAAGATTGATTAAATGATTAGATAGTGTGGTTTTAATTAAAATTACATGGCATCCCAAATGGATACTAGCTAGTTCTGATGATAATATTTGCGGAGTAGAAAAGGAGTAGAAAAGGACTAGGAAAAGAGTAGATAGAGGAGGAGGAGGAGGAGAAGAAAGAGGAGATAATTTTATTGATTTTGTAATAGATAGAACAAGAGGAGAAAGAGGAGATTTTTTAAAGATTTGGCAATAAAAATGATAGATTGATAAAGATAATAAAAATAGAGATAATATTGATAGTAATATATTTCCGAATAATTATTCGGAAATATAATAACTAATTTTGGATATTTGTTAAAAAATTTCAAAAATAATATATAGTAAAAGTATAAAAAAGGTCAGTAATATAATGTTCAAGCGAATAATGAAAGAGTATTGCACACAGAGTGAGAATTATACACATGTATCATTAAGTGGTGGAAAATATTATATACCGGATGATAAATTGGATGATTATTATAAAAAGATATCAAAAGAGGAAGAATATGATATATGTGAGAGACATTTAGAGGATAAATCTCCATTGATATTAGATTTTGATTTTAAATTAGAGAATACAAAGAGAGTAATAGATGAATATCATATAGATAATATAGTATATGCAATAAATGAGTTATTGGAAGAAATATGTGTAAATCCAAATAAATTATGTTATGTATTAATGCGTAACAAACCATATACACATGAAAATAAACATAAGGATGGTATACATATAATATATCCCAATATAGTACTAGAATATAAATGGCTATATAAGTTAAGAGAAACATTATTAATAAGTTTACATTGGTTAGAGACATTATCATTAAATAAAATAAAAGAGATAATAGATGAGGATGTTATAAAAAAGAATTGTTGGTTGTTATATGGTGGGAATAAATTAAATATAACAGGAGAACAATATGAAATAATAAAAATTTATAATAATGAGATGATAGAGATAGAGAATAGTTATTTAAAACACGAATTAATAAAAATATTGTCAATAAGAAATAAAAGTAAGGAATTATCAGAAACAACATATATATTAGAAGAGGAAACAGAAATAAAAGAAACAAAATTTATAAGTAATGAAGAGTACCAAAATAAAGAAGGAAAGATAGATAAAAATAAATTAAGATATATATTAATGAGTATTTTAAAAGAGGAACGTGCATATAATTATTCATCATGGATAAATATAGGAATGTGTTTACATAATTTAGGTATAAATAATTTAGATTTATGGATAGAATTTAGTGAGAGATGTATAGAGAAATATAAAAAAGGAGAATGTGAAAAAATGTGGAAACGATTTAAATCGAATGAAGATGGATTAAAATATGGAACACTACATTATTATAGTAAAATGGATAATAAAGAGAAAATAAGAGATTTGCATATAATAGATGCATTAAAAAATGTAAAAAATACATTTCCAAACAATCAATTAATGATAGAGAATATAATAAGAGATAATAATCATATATTTATAAATATATTAGATAAATATTGTCCGATATATGGGAATGATCATGAAACAAATTTAAATTTTATTGAGATGACACCAAAAGGTGGTATAATAATGAAATGTAAATGTGAGAAATGTTTTGGACGAATATATCCAAATAATCAAGAACTAGTAATAGACATAAATAATCAAAAAAATATATTTAATATTACAATAAATAATTACAATAATGATCAGACTAATATTGATTTAGATGAAGATGAATTAAAATTTAATGATATAATATTAGATGATGATAAAGAATTAAATAGTTTATTGTTAGAATCATTAAGATATTCCAATGGGAATGCATATGATGTAGCAAAAATATTGTTTTATTTATATAGAGATAAATATAGATATGTAATAGAAGAGAAATCATGGTATTATTATGATAAATTTTGGACAAAAAATAATACAAGTTTAAAAACGAAAATATCAACACACATATATGATATATATAAAAATGCAAAAAATAAGATTGATAAAAAGAAATCAGAAGATATTTACAAGAAACTTATATTGAGAATAAAAAACTTATTACCAAAATTGAAAGAGAGTTATTTTAAGAGTAGTATAATGACAGAATCAATAGAAATATTTTCTGATTATTGTAATAATTTTTATGATATAGTTGATAATAATAAATATTTATTGGGTTTTAATAATGGTGTATATGATTTTAATTTAATGCAATTTAGAGATTCAAAACCTGATGATAATATTTCAATGACAGTCGGTTATGATTATATAAATGAAATAGATGCATCTTATGATAGAGAAAAAGAGGATAAATTAAATAATTTTTTAATAGATATACAACCAGATGAGATACAAAGGATATTTTTATTAAAATATTTATCAACATGTTTAATAGGGGAGAATAAGGATAGTTTATTTGTAATATTATTAGGAAAAGGTCGTAATGGAAAAAGTAAAATAAATGAATTATTATCATATACATTAGGTAAATATTATACTTCATTTAAATCTACATTATTAACAAGATCACAAACAGATGCTGATAAACCGGATCCAAATTTAATAAGTATGAGAAAATGTAGATTAGCAGTAGGATCAGAACCAGATGAACGTGAAACATTAAATACACCATTTATAAAATTAATAACTGGAAATGATATGTTAAAAACAAGACAACTTCATTCGAATGAAATGATTGAATTTACATTTCAATTTAAAACAATGTTATTATGTAATGTTGTTCCTAAAGTTAATAATCCTAATGATGATGCATTCTGGATGAGATGTAAATGTGTTGGTTTTCCTACACAATTTGTAGATGAACCAATAGAAAAGAATCAGAAAAAAATAATAAGAGATCTCCAAATAAATGAATTGAAACAATATTTTATGTTAAAATTGATACAGTATTATAAAGTATATAAATCAGAAGGATTAAAAATGATCGAATCAGTTAATAATAACACAAATGAATTAAAAATATCAAATAATATTCCACTAGATTTTATGATTAATTATACTACATCATCTGATGATAATATATATACAGCTAGTTTATATAATTCATTTACAATATGGTTCAGTAAAAATTATAAAAACGAGAAAGTTATATCAAATAGAAAATTTTTAGCTAGTATTAAAAATAATTATATTATTGAAGATAATGTTGTAATTAAATCATCTAAAAAAAAATCAACAGGTATAAAAAATCTTAAATTAACTGAAAATTTTATAGAAGAATATATTCATAATAATAACGAAGATTTGTTTATTGATAATTCTCTTGACAAATAATTTATCATTTTTAATTTCCAAATCTTTAAAAAATCTCCTCCTTCTCCTCTTGTTCTATCTATTACAAAATCAATAAAATTATCTCCTCTTTATTATCCTCTTCCTCCTCTATCTCCTCCATTTACTATTTACAATTTAAAAAAATCTTATTCTTCTGATTATACTTTTTTATAAAGTTTTTTTATATTTTTTAACCAATTTAAATAATTAGTTAAAAATATCAACATAAAAAAAATTCTCATATATTATATATATTATATGGAAATCAATATGTCAAGCAATTTAGATAATAAAAATATACAGTTATCTGATAATAATTTAATAGTTGATGATAATATAGAAAACAAAGTAAAAAGAACATTTACAAAGAATAAAAAAAAATTATTCATAAATCAACGTAATATTATTTTACAAAGAATATATGAGATAGTAGGTATATCACAAAATAAAAAATCATTTTATTCCAATTGCATTGAAGATTCTGAAGAAAAATGTGAACAAATATACCAATTAGAAGAAGATATTCATCACTATTTTTATGTTAGTTCTTGGCCAGCTTTTAAAAAAAATAGTAAATTAACCGATAAAAAAGCCCTTTCTATTGTTAAATCTGTTTTAAAAGATATGAATATCGAATTAGTATCTTCATGTGTTCGAGTTAAAGATGAAAATCTAAATACTAAATATGCTACATTATACAATATCGTTTCAAATATTTAATATCGTTTTTCGATTTTTTTTAATTAATTACAAATATTTGTTAATAAATTTCAAATAATTATATAGTTTAAACATATATGATCCTATGTCTAAATTGATATATCATATCTTATCTAAATATAAAAATCAATACAATAACTATTATAATATCCCTATACAAATACCAAATTCATTAAGTCTCAAAAATCATGGATATATCTATATTCTATATAATGTTTCCTATTCTGCTTTCAATTATAAAAATCCTTTCAAAATAGGTCGTACAAATAATCCTGAAAAAAGATTAACACAACACAGTTGTTCTCAAATGTTAGATTGTAATTACGTATTTATCTCAGAAGTGTGTACTAATTATATTCAAGCAGATGGACTAATTAAACAAAATCTTAGAAAATATCGTATTAATAGAGAGTTATATGATATTGAATTAGAAAATGCAATAGAGATAATAAATAGAATCGTATTTAATGTAAA
>Ga0214921_10004315_pt1 | contig 20988 bp, 19 predicted proteins | sample LL1505_MetaG_FD_177992 | JGI IMG/M metagenome (GOLD analysis project Ga0214921, IMG submission 177992) | Freshwater microbial communities from Lake Lanier, Atlanta, Georgia, United States - LL-1505 | ecosystem: Environmental > Aquatic > Freshwater > Lake | place: USA: Georgia | collected...
TATTTCATTTTTTTTAACTCCATCTAATACTATAATAATCTCTTTGGGAAAAATAGTTTGTTTATAAATACTTTCAAAAGATTTTTTTAATAAATTTATTTTTATCCCGTCATAAATTGAAATTAAAACAGATAAATCATTACATATTTTCATAATAATTTTTCTTAAACCAAGTATAAGAGATCTTAATCATATCTTTTAAATTATTATATTTAGGTTTCCATTTTAGAAGTTTTGATATTTTTATATTATCACTAAACAAAATATCGGGGTCTCCAGCGCGTTTTTCCTTAAAGTTTTTATAAAATCTTTTATTTATTAATCTTTCTACTTCATTGACAATTTGTAACACGGTAAATCCTCTACCATATCCACAATTAATAATTTCAGATTTTTTCTTATTTAAAAAAAAAATTCCTTTTTTTATAATAATAGCTAGATCTCTAACATCGATATAATCTCTGACACAGGTTCCATCATTTGATTTGCAATTTTTCCCATAAATATCAATCTTATATTTTTTAGACACAATGCAGTCAAAAATCTTTTTTAATAATTGCTGCGAATTTTTGTCTATATGTCCCGCCTTTAGATCAGACTGCGCCCCAAGTACATTAAAAAATCTCAAAATTAAATAATTGGTGTTTGAATCAGTTAAGTAATCTTTAATCAACCATTCAGACATAAGCTTACTTTTTCCATAAGGATTTTCTGGATCTTTTTTTTCATTTTCATTAATTGGAAGATGATTTGGCTCTCCATAAACCGCACACGTTGAGGAAAAAATAAATTTTTTAATATTGTATTTTTTTATAACATCAATAAGAATTTTAGTTTTTAAAAAGTTATTATAATAATATTTTTCAGGCTTAACTACAGATTCTGTTACGCTTGTATAAGCAGCTAAATGAATAACAGCAATAATTTTATTTTTTTTAAAAAAACTGTTTAAAAATTTTACGTTTGCAAAATCACTTTTAATAAAAGATATTTTATTATTTAATAGATATTTTTTACCTACAGACAAATTATCCAAGCCAAATACATGATAATAATTACTTAAATAATTTGATACTACTGAACCAATGTAACCAGCAGCTCCAGTTATAAGTATTTTTTGTTTTTCCATTAAACTGTATTTGTTTAATTTTTATTTTATTTTATTTTTTTGAATAAATATATAATAAGTTGGATTTTTCTTTATAATAAAAAAAATAATTCTCAAAATTATATCAGTAAATAGATATAAGCTTCTGCTATTAATCAAATATAAAATAAAAAAAAAAATTTTAGGAAATTTTATAATTTTTTTTAAAATAAAATTATTATAATGTAATAATTCTAATTTTTTATAAAGAAAATTAATTCCTTTAGAAGAATAATTTTCTAAAACAATAATGCCGTTTTCATTTATATTATCTATTAAAAAATTTAAATTTATAGATATTGTTCTTATGTTGTTATTCCTGGTAAATGGATAACATTCTCTAGAATAAATTAAATCAAATCTACCAATTTTTAATTTATTAAGATTTTCTAGACAACCAACTTTAAAAATTATTTTAGGAAAATTTTTTTTTGCATATTTTATTCCATAAATTGAAGGATCAACACCTACAATTTTTTTCACTAAGAAAGTTTTTTTTAAAGCATTGGTTATTGTGCCTGGGCCGCAAGCCAGATCAAGAATTTTATTAATTCTTAAATCTTTTTTGAATATTTGTAAAAATTTAAATAAAGATTTGGCTATTAAATTACAATTATTTTTATCCACTTCGGCATGGCTACAAACCCAATTAATATTTATATTTTTATACAATGCGTAATACGCACCAAAATTACCTTCGTTTTTATATTTTCCATAATCAACTAATTTTTTATCTATTTTTTCAATTTTAGGAATATCGCTAGAACGATAATTCTCTTTAAATTTATTAAATATTTTTTTTTTTTTAAGGATATTGGTTAATTGAAAATTTTTCATAAATTTTTTCATATTTAAAAATTAAATTATTCCAATTATTATCCTTGCAATACTTAATTCCGTTATAAATAAATTTTTTATATTGTTTGTTCGATATTTTATCGATTTGCTCTTCAAATTTATTTTGATTAAAAATATAACCAACTTTATATTTTCTTAAAAAATATCTAAAAATTTCTAAGTCGGAGCAAATAACGGGCAAACCATAAGATAAAGCTAAAAATAAAGGTCCCGCAGATCCTGGATAATTTTTCTTGTAGGGCAATAACAAAAAATCATATTTTAGAAAAACATTTTTTATTTTTGATTCTTTTAAATACACATTTTTTATTTTTATATTTTTTTTATTTATCTTTAAAATATTTTTAAACAAAACCTTTCCTATAATATCAAGTTTATATTTTTTTAGATTAATATCATTAATAAAATCAAATATTCCTTTATCCTTACGAATTAAACCAAAAAAAAGTATTTTTCTTTTTCTTATGTTTTTTTTTTTATGATTGATGAAGTTATCTTCCGCTGGATATTCAATAACATCTACATTCTTTTTAAAAATTTTTTTAATTTTTAATTTGTGGACTTGAGAATGCACAACGATTGTTGCATTAACAAAATTAAGTAAGATTAATGTACTTTTATGTATTATTCTTTGAATTATAATAATAAAATTATGAAAAATATTTTGACGATAATTAGGGTCTATGGAATGAAGCGTTATTATAATTTTTTTTCTTTTAAAAATATTCAATAATAAAAATATTAATATTGAAAGAGGTTCAAATTCTAAAAAATGATAAATATTATAATACTTTTTACTTATAGCTTTGCTAAATCTTAATTTAAGAACAATCTGTAAATAATTAAAAATGCGAGAAAGTATAAAAAAAAAAATATTTCTATTATAATTATTAAATAAACTTTTAAGATAAATTGAATTTTTTAAATTTAGATTATTTGTATTGCAATAAATTTTATAAAATTTATCACTACTAAAAGATTTAAAATAATTTAAGTAATGACCCTCCCAAAAACAGTATGGTTGAATAATTATAATCAATTTATTATATTTTTATAATTGAAAGAAACCTTAATTACATAAATAAAAAATACTTTGGTTCTTATATAAGTTACAATTTTGAAAATACATATATTTAATAACTTATATTATTAACTAGTAAAACAGAACTGTTCGATTTTAATGATTAAAAATATAGCAATAATTCTCGATGTTAGTTCTTATAATTGGAATGGTGGTATAAATTATTTTAATTCTTTAGCAGAAAATTTAAATAATACTAAGCACAAACTAATGATCATTACTGGAAAAAAAACATATATAAATCGAGAAAAATTCAGTAAGAAAATAAAATTTATTACATCAAATCTTTGCGACCCCAAAACTTTTCTATGGTACTTTAGAAAAATTCTTTTTAGATTGATTAATAAAGATATATTATTAATTAATTTTTTATCTAAAAATAATATAAATATTGTAACTCATTCTGTTACTTTAGGTAATCAAGATAAAATAAAGATAATTACCTGGATTCCTGACATGCAACAATTTTATTTAAAATTTGATTATAATAAAATTGATTCAAAAAAAAAAATAAAACAATATTTAGAATATATAAAATATTCTAATAAAATATTATTTAGTAGTTACACTGAAAAAAATAAATTTTTATCTTTATTTAAAATTAATAAGAATATCCAGACAGTAGTAATTCATAACTTGCCAACTCTTATTAAAAAAAACGATTTTATTTCATTAAAAGAATTAAGAAATAAATTTTGTTTTAAAAAGCAATTTTTTTTTATTCCTAATCAATTTTGGGAACATAAGAATCACTTATTTTTATTTAAAGTAATTAAGAGTTTAAAAAATTCTAACTATTTATTTATATTTTCTGGGGAATTAAGCGATTACAGAAATCAACATCATGTGAGAAAAATATTATTTTTTATAAAAAAAAATAAATTAGACAATAAAATTTTAATTTTAAATAATATTAAATATAATGAGGTGATTTCTTTGATGATTAATTCAATTGCTGTTATTAATCCTTCATTATACGAAGGATGGAGTACCACAGTTGAAGAGGCAAAAATTTATATGAAAAGATTAATTATTAGCAATATAGACGTGCATAAAGAACAGGTTAGTCGAAATTCTTTTTTTTTTGATCTAGATAACCCAAAAAGTTTGCTAAATAAAATTAATAAAATAAAAAATTTAACAAAAAAGAAATTTAATTATTCAATTATTTCAAGAAATTATTTAGTAAAGCAAAAAAAATTTAAAAATGAATTATTTAAGTTATATAACTAAAGAAGAATATATTAATTTTTATGTTACGTTACTTTATTTCTTTTCAATTTTATTTTTATTCATAATTAAATTACCCATAATTCTTTATGTTAAATTTTTAATATTGGTAACTATTGGAACTATATTTTTAATAGTTTTTTTTTATCTATTATTAATAAAAAAAATAAAAATTAATAAAAATATTTTGCTAATATTTTTATTTTTAATAATTCTTGAATATATATACACGGATAAAAATATTTACCAATATGCTCTAAATAAGCAATCTTGCATTGCAATCAATATAAGTAATTTATGTAAATATTATAATTATATTTACTTGTTTTATGCTTTTTTAGTTTCAGTAATTTTATACAACTTAAAAAAAATAAATTTTGAAAATATTTTTATTTTTACCAGTCTATTTTTTTCGATATTTGGATTTTTATATTCAATTTTCTTTTTAATCTATTCTCAATTAGTTAGTGTTTATGATTACCTTCATTTAACTGATAGTTTAAATTTCCCCCCTAAAATGCACAAAGTGTTCTTTCATTTTGCTGTAACTTACTTAAACAGTACAAGAAACTATGAATTATTTGTAATTTTTGTAGGACAAATATTCATTGTAAAAAAATTACTTAATAACTCAGAATTTAATAAAAAAAAAATTATATTTTATTTAATTTTTTCATTTTTTTCAATTTTTATATTTTTCTCATACGTAAAATCTATTTGGTTATTAGAAACTTTATTTTTCATAACTTTATTTTTATTTTTTTTAAAAAAAAGAAAACATTTAAGAATGCTAGTGAAATTAATAATCATAAAAATATTTGCAATTATTATTTTTTTTTCAATATTATTTTATATATTCAATTTAAGTGATTTAATAAAATATGATCAAGAAAAATATAAAAGTAATTTTTTTTACTATACAGCAGCAAAGATAACATCATTATTCAGCACAAAATTAACAAATTATCTATATTACAATAATAAAGATCTATGGTTTTATTATATAGATGGTACCGACAAAAAAGCATTAGAAGAATTCAAAAATTTAAAAAACATAGATAACTTAGAATTTTATAAACAAAATCAATTGGATAAGAAAATCAAAGGTAACTTTGATAGTACAGATGAAAGATCAAATATTTATAAAGATAGTTTAAAATATTTTATTAAAGAACCTATGGGATATGGAGTTGGAAATATTCCAGTGCATCAGGGCAACCCGGAAAGTGGAGTTTTGTATGTAATGCTTACATATGGAATACCAGGTATTATATTATATAGTTATTTAATATTTATTATTTTAAAAGATCTAAAATTGAAAATTAATAATAAAATAAATCGTGACCAAAATATTTTTGAATGCATTTTTTTTATAAATTTTATTTTTTCGCAAATATTAAACAATTACTTTGAATATACTTTTTTTTGGTTTTTTGTAGGATATTTCATTTGTAAAGTTAATGTTACTAAAAAAATTATAATCCAAAATAAAATTAAAAAAATACTTTGATATAGTGAAGATTGAGATACTATATGTTTATCTAAAGATACAGGTAATAAATATAAATATAAATTTTCTCTAAGACCAAAACCTGATATTGTAAAATTAGGAATTGTAAGAATCATATTAATTACTAAAACTATAAAAGCGAATTTATAAAAAGAAATATTAATGTAAAAAAAAAGAAAAAATGAATAACTAAAAAATATCGAAATCAATTGTATAATACATGAAATAATAAAAACTTTTAAGAATATTTTTTTAAGAATAATATTTCTGTTGAACAGAAAATAATTTAATCTATTGTTAAAGATATTAATATATGGGACTTTAAATAAATAAACTAAAATTTTTTTATCTACAAAAATAATATAAAATAAAAAAAAAGCTAAAAACAAATAAATAAAATTAAATCCTGAAAAAATAAATAATAAAAAAATAATAGATAAAAATGAGGTTCCACGTTCAAAAAATATAATAGAAGATAAGTCTACAAAGCTAATGTTAATTTTTTTTCTTAAGAAAACTCTATAAATATCTCCTCCACCTGAAAATCCCAAATTAGATAAAACTAAAGATTTAAGATAAAAAAAAATTAATCTAAGATTAAAATTTTGTTTTGTAAAATAATTGGTTAATATTAAATTCCTTATAAATAAAAAAAATAATGACAAAAGTAATAATAAAAAAGAAACAGTTATTAAATATACATCAAACCTGAAAGTTTCTTTAATAACTTCAATTTTAATATTATTTAATTTAAAAAAAAATAATAATAATAATAAGGAAAAAAATAATTTTATGATAAAACTTTTCATCTGAAGCTATGAGATTACTATTTTGTAGCGAATTTTTCTATCCAGAAGTTGGAGGTGTAGAAGAACATACTAAGGTTTTAGCAGAATATTTTAAAAATAAACACGAAGTATATATAGCAACATCTTACAACCATCAGAGAACTAAAAATCAAATTAATAGATTTAATATTCGCCAATTTAATATTACTGGAAATTTTGTTAGAGGGTATAGGGGTGATATAAGTCAATATCAAAATTTTTTAACAGATTCTAATTTTGATTTAATTATTTTTTATGCTTCTCAACAGTGGACATTAGATTTATCTTTGGAAATATTAGAAAAAATAAAAGGTAAAAAAATACTTATTCCATGCGGGTTTTCAAAATTGAGAAGTTTTCTATATAAACCTTATTTTTTTATCTTAAAAAATAAAATTAATCTTTTTGACAATATCATCACTTTTAGCAAAACATACCAAGATTATTTTTTTTGTAAAAAATATTATAAAAAAAAAATTAACGTAATTTATAATGGAGCACGATCTATTAAAAACGATAAAAATAAGAATTATATAAAAAATAAATTTAAATTAAAAAAAAATTTCATTACTTTTTTGAGTATCGGTTCTTTAAAATTTATGAAAGGTGCAGATTTAGCAATTAATACTATAGGCAAAATAAAGAATGAAAATACAATACTTATAATAATCTGCCAAAAAATTAAATATAATTTATATTATTTATATATAAAACTTTTAATATTAAAATTGCATTTATTTTCTAAAAAAAAAATACTAATTTTAGATAAAGTAAGTCAAAAAGTTAAAAATAAAATTTTTTTTAATTCCGATTATTTTATTCATACTTCTAGAATAGAATGTTCTCCGCTAGTATTATTTGAATGCTTTTCGAATAAAAAAATATTTTTTGGAAGAGCCGTTGGAAATGTAAAAGAAGTTATTGATAGACATAAAATTGGATATGCTTCAAATTCACTAGATGATTTATCTAAAAAAATAAATGATTATATATTAAAAAATAAACATAACGACACTAAATTAAAAAATTATATTTATAAAATTTTTAAGAAAAATTATGATTGGAATTTAATAATGAAAAAATATGAGAAAGTTTTTAACAGAGTATTAACTTAATTTTTTTATATCTTCGTAGATCATTTCTTTAATTAATTGATCAATAGAAGTTTTTGCTCTCCATCCTAGTAAATTTTTAGTTCTTTTGCTGACAGCCACAAGATTGTTAATTTCCAAGGGTCTAAAAAGACGATTGCTAACTTTTACCAGCACTTGATTATTTTTTTTATTATACCCAATAGTGTTAATGCCTTTGCCTTTCCAAATGATGTTAATTCCAATGTTTTTAAAAGATTCTTCTATAAAGTATTTAACTGAATAACTTTTGCCAGTAGACAAAATATAATCACCTGGATTTTTTTTCATAACAATTTTATACATACCTTGGACGTATTCTTTAGCGTGGCCCCAGTCTCTTTTAGATTCTAAATTTCCTATTAAAAAATAATTTCTTTTTTTTAAATATATTTCCGCTACAGCTTTAGTAATTTTTCTACTTACAAACGTTTCTCCTCTTCTTGGGCTTTCATGATTAAATAAAATTCCATTTGATGCATGCATTTTATATGCTTCCCTATAATTTCTCGTGATCCAAAAAGAAAATAATTTTGAGACTCCATATGGACTAATAGGAGCAAAGGTTGTGTTATCTGTTATAGGCAAGACCTTTGAATTACCATACATTTCAGAAGTTGAAGCCTGATAAAAGCGAGTTTTTTTTGTTAATCCTAGTGTTTTAATTGCCTCTAAAATTCTTAAAGTACCAAGGGCGTCAGTATTTGCTGTGTACTCAGGAGTCTCAAAACTAACTTTAACATGAGATTGCGCTCCTAAATTAAAAATAATTGCAGGTGATATTTTTTTAATAAGACTAAATAAATTTAAAGAATCAGTAAGATCACCGTAATGTAGAAAAAAAGATTTTTTATATAAATTATTTGCAATTAAATGATCAATTCTGTCAGTTTTTATTAAAGAACTTCTTCTAATAATTCCATGAACAATATATTTTTTTTTTAACAATAGCTCAGCAAGATAAGATCCGTCCTGTCCTGTTATTCCGGTAATAAGTACTTTTTTATTCTTCATAGAAAATTTATAAATCTGAAAATTTTATAAATAAGTTTGAAAGGAGTATATTTATATCTTTTTTTATCAAAAAAAATATAATTATTATTTAAACTTATGTGGTGAATTCCTTGATTAAAAGAATCTGAATTAAAGGGATGAATAGTAAAAACTTTTTTCTCTACATATTTATTTTTACTTAAATTTTTAATTTGGTTAATATTTAAGAATTTACCATAATTTAAAAAACAATTTTGCGCTGGTCTATATAAAAATTTTTTAAATTTAATAATATCACCTCCAGATCTACAATTTCTACTATTATTTATTGAGGGAAAATTATTATTAATATTTGTCCATTCTTTTAAATCTTTTGAATAAAATACATAAAGAGCACGATTTTCGTCGTCTCCTTTTTTGGAGCAAAAAAGCCAATATAATTTATTGTGAATTGTAATAACTGGATCAATTAAAATAAATTTATTAAAAAAAGGTTCTTTCTTTATTATTTGATTATTCTTTATATGAAAAATTAAATTAGTATTTTTTTTAGACATTTCCGGAAATATAATAAATTTATTTTTTTTTTTAAAAAAGAAAGGAAAAGAATAATGTCCGCCTGAAATAATAATTTTTTGTTTATAAAAATTATTATTTAAATCAACTTCTAAAAAAGCAATTCTTCCACCCTTAAAAAAAGAATAGTTCTCAACAAAAAGATATGCCTTATTATTCTTGATCTTTATTAAAAAGGGGTCGGCAAAAAAAGAGAATGCATTATTACTAATAGTTTGATGTTTTTCTAAAACTTTACCTTTGGATGTAAAAAATTTTTCTTTAGAAGCTCTTGAGTAAGCTAGTATCCACTCCTCAATTCTAAATAATTTATTAATAATTTTTTTAAGCATTATTTTACTAAATTTTTAAAAAAAATAATAATTTTTAGTAATTTAGAATTTGTGAATGAATAAAAGTTATCTTTATATAAATTAAAATTATTTTTATATTCTTCATTGCCAGGACCTAGATCAAAATATTTATATCCTTCCAATTTTTTTTTATTCATTAAAAGAAATAGGTGATAAAAACCAAAAGAAAATTTTTTATAATCCTGATTAAATACAGGTGAAAAAAATAAAAAACTTTTATTTATATTAAATCCAATAATTACAGAAAATATTAAGTTCTTAAAATGTAAAATACTTATTTCTAAGTTATTTAAATTAAAAAATATCTTTAAATTATTAATTAATTTTATTTTTTCTTTTGATGAAATTATTTTATTATTATCTATAAAATTGATTATATCATTAATATTAAAAACAGTTTCATTAATTGTACTAAATTTTAAATCTTCAAAATTTATCTTAGTAAACCGTGTAAATTTTCTTAATTTAAAATAAATTCTTTTTATTTGTTTTGTCTCAAGCTCTTTTGAACTAAATATAGTATTAGAGTTTAAAAGACATCTATTCATATTATATTTTGATAAAAAATAGATATTTGTTGATAAAAAAATTTTTGCTTGTTTTGATATATTATTTAAAAAAAATTTAATCCTATTTTTATTAGCATATTTTAATATTTGATTTATATAAAGAATTAACAAATTATTATCTTTAATATTATGAAAAAGTGTTCTCTCGTAGGAAAGGTCTGGTCCAGCAATAAAAGTATAAAATTCAAGCCCAAAATATTTAAAACTAGATAATGGTAAGCATAAAAAATTGTTTCTGTGGTAAATAATAAAAATTAAAACTTTTTTTTCTTTAAATGTAGTTATTAAAGTTTTGAAAAAACTATAATTGTTAGTTGGATCTAATAAATTTTCATTTTGAACAATAATATTTTTATATTTTTTTAAACCATCTAAATTTTTAATTATATTTAAATCCATTAAATGTTATATGAATAAGATTAGATAAAAATATTAGCCAATTAATAAATAATTAGTATTTATTTTAATGTTCATTAATATCGTTGCAAATAATAAGGTTAAATGATTTTGAATAAAAAAGATAATTTATTTTATATATCCTTAATATTTTTTCTATTTATTTATTTACAATATATAATCAATGGAACTATTATTTACGACGATTGGGCTACATTCGAATTAAGCTTAGAATATACTAGCTATTTTGAAATATTAAAAACTTGGTTTTTTGGAAGTCACTATACAAGACCTATTACTTCTTTATATCTTCCTAGCATTGGTTTCTTATTCAAGCAAAAAATATATCTATACATTTTAAACAATCTCACTATTTTTTTTATAACAATTTATATATTTACGTTTATTTGCAAAGAGTATTTCGGAAAAAATTTTGCATTATTCTTTTTTATACTTTGTTTAAACCCAATCTTTTCAAGTACCAATATTTTTTCTCCTATTGAGCAATCTCAAGGAATATTATCTAATTTTTTCGCCTCTTTATCTTTTTTATACATGTTTTTTTTTTTGAAAAAAAAAAAAAAAATTTATTTAATTTTTAGCTATATTTTAATCTTTGCCTCCTTGCTATGTTATGAGACTGCAATTGTTTTTGTGCCTCTTTTAATTTTTTTTAAAAATAGATTTGATCTTAAAATCAATAATAAATTCTATCATAAAAATATTAAAAAAATTTCTATTATAGTTTTAATAATTGCTGCATTTGCTTTCGGTATATTCTTTTACCAAACTATCATGATGTTAGTTTTAAAATATTACAAATTATTAGGAGAGAATGAGATATATAAATATGGATTTAAAGATAAAGATTTTTATGAAAATTTAATAAAATTTTCATATGTTCCATTTACCTTACTTACTTATAATATACCTGAAGTTTATTTAAAAACTTTTTTATTCGTATCAAACAATACTTACGCTTTTTTTCAAAGTATATTTATTATTATAACAATCTTTATATTAATTGACAAAAATATTACAAACTTAAAATTAAAAATTAAAATCCTTGATATTGTAATTATTTTTACTTTATCTTATAGTTTGTTAATCTTAATTCATATTGCTGGTACTTCTCTACCAACTATAACTGGTTACCATAATAGAGCCTTTGTAAGTTTCAGCATTATATTTCCTTTTTGTTTTATTTATTCTTTTTTTTTTATATATAAAAAATTTAGTAAATTTAAAAAATATATTTTATTTTTTTTTTTATTAATTATGCATATGCATATTTTTTCATTTTTAATACAAAGAGATAATTTCATCGAAGTAAGCAAAGAACAAAAAAATATTTTGAATGCTCTAAAAAATAAATTTAATGATAGAAAAGTTGTTGTTTTTGCAAATATACCAACTTATTTAAAAAATAATTTTAATAACGAAACTATTTTCTCAGAAGAGGTAAACGATTGGCCAAGAGCTATTTGGCAGTATTCCAATAAGACAATTCAAAGTGAAAGAATATATAATGATAAAAATTGTGAGAATATTTTAAACTTCAAAGATAATAAGTTTTCTTCATTAAAACCTAGTAGAAGTCGAAAAATTGAGGGTAAAGTTTACGAACTATCATTTACTAAATATCCAAGAGTATTTACGATTAAAGACTACAATGAATTTTACATATACAAGTACAGTAACAATGATAATTATAAAATCAAAAAATTTAATAAAGACAATCTCCAAACCGTACTGAGTGATATGTTTGGATGCAAAAAATAATTCTATTTAAATAATAAATAACTTTTTGAATATCTTAATAAAAAATTAAATATAGCAATAAAATAATTATTATATCTTAATTGAATTCTTAAAAATTCTTTTCTCATTATAGATAAATTTTCAGATCTGCCACCAACTCTAAAGCAAGATAAAACTTCGGGAATTTTTTTAAACAAGACACCCCTTTTATAAAGATATAAAAAAAAATCATAATCAGAGCTAAGTTTTATACTGGTAGAGTATTTCTTTACTTTAAAAAGATCTTTTTTAATAAACGCACTTTGATGAGCAATAGACATAAATTTTTCTAAATTAGTATGATCTGAAAAATCTGTGTACAAATATCTATTTTTCTTAAATATTTTTTGATCGCCATACATCACACCAAAATTATAATTATTTTTAAGAAAATTTAATACTTTGTTTGTTGCATCCTTTTCAAGCCAATCATCTGCGTTAATAAAACATAAATACTTTCCGTTAGCTAAAGAAACTGCTTTATTCATTGCATGGTACATTCCTTTGTCTTTTGAACTTTTATATATATCAATGTATTTTAAATATTTATTTATAATAATTTTAGTCTTATCTTTCGAGTTACCATCTAAGACAATATATTCTACAGAATTAGTTTTTTGAAATGCTATACTTCTGATACATTTTTCTATATATTTTTCAGCATTCAAACACACTGTTATAAAAGTAATTTTTTTAATCATAATTTTTAAATTATATTAACGATCATTTAGAATAAAAACTATTTAAAAATTGATGAATTATAATCTAAAAAAAAAAATATTAATTACTGGTGTTTATGGTTTCATTGGTTTTTCGCTTTTTAAAAAATTAAAAAAAAAAAATATAGTTTTTGGTATTGGAAATAAAAAAGAAGAATTTATAAAAAATTATAAAAATTTAACTAATAATAAAATTACTTTTAGAAATTTAACTAAATTAAAATTCAAACCAGATATAATTATTAATTGCGCCGGTAGTAGCTCAGTATCTTTTTCAAATAATTTCCCAAAAAAAGATTACGAAAATAATGTAGGAACTATAGTTGAATTAATAAAATTTACTAAAACATTAAGCCCAAAAACAAAAATAATTAACATATCGAGTGCTGCTGTTTATGGGGAAAGGAAAAATAAAAATTCTTTTAATTGTAACCCAATATCCAATTATGGCAGAAACAAACTTAAAGCTGAAAATCTTTTAAAATTTTACTCAAACAAAAAATTATTTAAATCTATAAATTTAAGAATATTTTCAATTTATGGTGAAGGATTAAAAAAACAACTTCTTTGGGATGCTTGCAATAAAATTTTACATAAAAAATATATATTCCACGGTTCTGGAAAAGAAATCAGATCATGGATTAATATAAAAGACGCTATAAGATTTATCGTTAATAGTGAAAAAATAACTAGTTATGATTGTCCAGCAGTTGATATATCCGGGAATAATTTTTTAACAAATTTCAAAATATTAAAAATTTTATTTAAGTTCTTTAAGATTAAAAAAAATCCTAAATTTTTAAGAATAAATAAAAAAGGTGACCCTTTTTATCAAATCGCCAACACAAATAAAATTAAAGAAATGGGTTGGAAAGAAAAAATCTCTATAAACGAAGGAATATTGAGTTATATTAAGTGGTTCAAAAAATGTAAAAAAATATTAAAAATAAATATTTAACTTCTAAAACCTATAATATAATAGATTCATAAAAAATTATGCTTGGTCATAACAATCCACCACCCAACCCTAAAGAAACAATAAATAAGAATATTGAAAGAAAAATACCTATTTTAAACAGAGACCCTCAGTTCTTCCAAAATGTGCCTATACCAAGCTGGATAGAGTTAAGCTTGATTGATGTTTGTAATCGATCTTGTAGCTTCTGTCCAAAATCAGATATTTCTATAGCACCTGATACTTATCAAAAAATGGAATTGTCATTAATTGATAAATTAGTTGATGATCTAAAAAAAATTAATTTTGAAGGTGCATTTTGTTTATGCGGATATGGGGAGCCAATGTTACATAAAAATTTAATTGAAATAGTTAATAAACTTGGCTCACTTGGAGGAATTGAGATTATAACTAACGGTGATTTAATAAATGAAAAAACTTTAATGAATCTCTACAAATCTAAAGCTACTAGAGTTTTGATAAGTTTATACGACGGACCTGAACAATTAATAAAATTTAAAGATTTAATTAAAAAACTTAATATACCAGAGGATTTTGTAATATTAAGAGATAGGTGGTACAGTGATAAACAAGATTATGGCGTTAAACTAACTAATAGAGTCGGCACAGTTAATGTTGGGAATCAACCTAAAGCAAATGATTATCTAAATAGGAAATGCTTTTATACAGCCTATCAAACTTTGATAGACTGGGATGGTAATATGTACTTATGCCCTCAAGACTGGCAAAGAAAATATGCAATGGGCAATATAATGCAAAAAGATTTCTTTAGTATCTGGAATGGTAAAATCTTATCAAAATATAGAAAATCTTTACTAAATGGAGACAGAAACCTACCTCCTTGTAACAAATGCAATGCTGAGGGGATTGTTTATGGGGCAAAACACTATCAAGCTTGGCAAAAAGTGAGATAAATAAATAATATATTAATTAAATAATTTTTTTTAATTTTTTTATGTTTAAAGAATGGAAGAAAATCAAAAATAATTCCTTTAAAAATATTGACGAAATACTAAATTTTCTTCACAAAAATAAATATCAAATAAGTCCCTGGATTAAAAATATTTTTACTAACGGAAAAAATAAAATTGAATTAAATGAAAAAGAGTTTTTAATTCTTAAAGTAAATCTTTTAGATCTGGGGTTTAACAAACCAGCAAAATTAATAGATATATACAAAACTTTTAAAAAATTTAATTTAGGATTAGTTCCTCCTTTTGTGAGTTTATTAGCAAGAACAATGTATGATGATCAGCCCAAAGGGGAATGGCTAAGAATAGCAGTGCCTTTGGAGTCCATGATTGATAGTGACGGCGTCCCTCATTTGCCTAAATTAGGCTCTGCTTTAAATATGTTATTTATAGAAACATATTGGTCATACCCTGGAGCTATCTTTCACCCTCATAACGAATTTTTAGTAGTTAAAAAATAAATAATAATGATTTTCAATAAAATTAAAATTAACAAAAGTATTCTCGATAATAGAATTTTTATTTCCCCTATGTGTCAATATTCAGCAGACGCCGGGACTCCTTCAGACTGGCACTATGCTCACCTTGCTAAATTAATTAAAACTGGTGCATCAATGCTAATTATTGAATCGACAGCTATTTCGGCTGAGGGCAGGATTAGTAATAAAGATCTTAGTATTTATACAGATAGACAAAGGAAATATTTTAAAAAATTAATAGGATTTTTAAAAAAAATTGAAAAAAAAAAATTGATATGTTTACAGATATCGCATTCGGGTAGAAAAGGCTCTGCTTTTATACCATGGGTAAAGAATAATACTTCGCTGCCAATAAAAAATGGATGGAAAACTTGTGCCCCATCAGCTATAAAAAAAGACGAGGGATGGCCCACTCCTTATGAACTAAAAAGTAAAGATATTTACAAGATAATAAAAGATTTTAAGAAAGCAGTTCTTTTCTTAAAAAAAACAAAGATTGATGCGATTGAAATTCATATGGCTCATGGTTATTTATTGCACCAATTTTTATCTCCAATCTCAAATAAAAGAAAAGATGCTTATGGAGGAACATTACAAAAAAGAATGAAATTTCCATTAGAGGTAGCTAAAGAAATAAGAAAAATATGGCCAAGCAATAAAATTTTAGGAGCAAGAATAACAGGCGATGATCACTTGCCTGGTGGAATCACCGCTAAAGACTGTATACATTTTGCAAAAAAATTAGAAGAAATAGGATTTAATTATTTATGTATATCGAGTGGAGGAATAATAACTAAAACAGAAATGAAACAAAAAAAAGGCTTTAGATTAGATTTATGCGCACAAATAAAAAAAAAATTAAAAATTCCAGTAGGAACTACAGGATTGTTAGATGATGATAAAATATTAAATAGGGCTCTAATTGATAAAAAAATTGACTTTGCTGCAATTGGCAGAAGATTTTTGTCAGATCCCATGTGGATTTATAAAATTTGTTTAAAAAAAAATCAAGATATAGTTCCTAAACAATACTTAAGAGGATTTATTAAATAAAATATTATTTTTGTTTAAAAAAAAATGAAAAATAAATATTTAGATATAATTATTAAAAAATCTAAAAATCAATATCTTTACGATATTAAAAATGAAAAATATTTAGATTTCTGCTTAGGAAATGGCACTTTACTTTTGGGGCATGGCAACAGCATATTTAAAAAATCAATTAAATCACAAGTAGACCTTGGATCAATTTATTCGGAAAAAAATATTTATAAAATTAATTTTGAAAAAAATCTAAGATCAACTTTTAAGATATTTTCTAAATATATTTTTTGTAACTCAGGATCAGAAGCTAATATACGAGCAATTAGAATTTCAAGAGCTATTTCAAATAAAAGAAAAATTGCAATTATGAGCGGCGACTGGCACGGGTCAGTTGATACCTTAATGTTTGATTTAAATAATAAAAAATTAGAATCCTTATCTTCAGGAATTAATATTTATAAAAAAGATATAATTGTACTTCCTAAAGATAACATTCAATTATGTAAAAAAATATTAGATAATAATTTTGAAGATATATCAATTATTATGGTAGAGCCAATACAGGCTGGCGATCCAAATAATAATCATATAAAAATTATTAAATTTTTAAATAAATACTGCAAAACAAGAAAAATTATCTTCCATTTAGACGAATGTATCACTGGCTTAAGAGTCAAAAATTTATCAATTTTTAAAAAATATAATTTAAAACCTGATATTGTTACTTTAGGAAAGTGCTTTGGCGGTGGTTTGCCAATTGGGATTGTTGCTTATAGCAAAAAAATTGAAAAAAAGTTAGATAATTTAAAATTAAAAGTTTTTTTTGGTGGAACTTTTTCAGGGAATCCATTAACAATGAGAGTGGGTAATCAAATATTTAACTTTTTAAAAACTAAACACAAAATAATAAACCAGAAAATTAATAACTTATCTTATAAGTTAGAGAACAAAATCAATCAATTCTGTTTATCAAAAAATATAGCTTTCAAATTATTAAGATATGAGTCAATTCTCAGACCTTGGTACAAAAATCATAAAAAAAACCATAAATTTAGCAGTAAATTTTTTTTAAAAAGCGATATTAACAATTTTAGAAATTTTTTATTAAACAATAATATTTTTATTTCGAAAAATTATTGCTTTTTTATATCTCAATGCCACACCCCTAAAGATGTAAATTATTTATCATCAATAATTATACAATATCTCAAAAAAAATCTTTATAAGATTAAGTAGTTGAAGGTCTTCCTTGATCAAAATATAGATTTATTTTTATATTTTATTTTATTCAAAATTTAATTATTATCTTTTATAAAAAAAAGTTTTCATAATTATGAGTTAAAGAGATATATAAATTATTTTTATAAGCAAATTCAGTTGCAGCTTTCATAACTCCATAAGGTCGACTCCAGTCATCTCCACAAATTATACCCTTATTTTTTAGTTTAGGATACCACATTTCAAGATCTTGTTTGACATAAGAATAGTTATGATTTCCATCATTTGTCAATGCCATACTCTCAAAAATATTAATTATTTGTCTAGTATAATCATTAAATATCTTAAAGAAAATTATTTATATAATTAGATATAATTAAATAATTATCTTTTCTTTGAAAATTTGAATATCTATTTTTTTTTGATAATTGTTCTTTCTTAAGTACATTGATTATTTTTTTTTTACTAAAGTTTTCTAAATAGACTCTTTGTAACTTAAATTTTTTTTTAAAAAAATTATTATAATAGTTTACCATTTTATTTCCTTTAAAGGCTATTTGCAGCAAAGGTTTTTTATAATTAATTGCTTTAAAGATTGCTGAACTTGCATGCAGCAAAACTAATTTCGAATTTTTTAGTATGCGATCTTTAAATTTAGATTCTATTTGATAATTAGAATAATCAATATTAACATTAATATTTAAACGTTTTGCATACCAAATAGGATGTGGCAATATCACAACTTTGGAATGCAAAATTTTTTCTAATAAGTCAAATAACCTAAATAATCTACTATAATAATAATCTTTATTTAAAGGTCGATAACCGAGATGTAATTGATCTTCATGGTAAGGAACCGCTTCATCAATAAAAGCAATAAAACTATTTTTTGATTTTACAGTTTTGAAATAATCTTCACTGATATGCTTGTCATTAATTAATATCACTTTTTTATATTTTTTATAAAGGAATATAAAGAATTTTTTTTTGGTTTCTGATGAAGCAATAAATTCTTCTTTGGCAGATGTAAATAAAACGTCTATTTTTTTATAAAAATTAATTAATATTAAAAAATTAAATAAGTTAGAGTCTAAATTTTTTATCAGTACTTTAATTTTTTTAAAAAAATTTAGATTATTATAATTAAAACTACTTGGGACATAATTAAAATGTGAATGGATATAAACTATTGGAATATTAAAAATTCTTAAAAAAAAAAATAAAAAAAAATTTTTATTTGATTCTGAGGCAGCCATAATTATTGGTTGTTTGTTATTTTTAAAGAAAAAATATAGAAATAAAAAGTGAAAATAAAAGTAATATTTTTTGTTATTTTTTTGCAAAAAATTTTTCTTTATATTAATAAAACTTATTTTGTAATTATGATTTAATTTTTGATGAAGAGATTTATAAGTATTAAGCCAGCCATGATAATTATTTTCAGATATAACTGTTATTTTCATTAAAAAATAATATTATTAATAAGTATTATAAACAAATGAACTTTATTATTTTATTATTACTACACATCAAAGATCATTTCTCTCTAATTAAACACAATATTAAATCTAGTAAAATTTTATTAAATAAAAATTTCCACAAATATATTAAAAATAATTATAATTTCTGGAGTAAAATAGATATACTAAGGAATTATAATCATTTTATAGCTGTAGATTGTACAAATCACAGCGCTTCAAATTTAATTCAAAATATTATTTTAGCTAAATATTTTCAAAAAATTTACAATTATAACATATTAATAATTGACAGCATCAAAAATAAAAATAGAGATAAAATATATAAAAGTTTTCTCGTTTCTGATATTATTTATTTAAATAATTTCTGGAGTTTTTTTAAAAATTATTTTATCTACAAAAAAGAATTTGATAAAATTAAAAATATTAATGAATTTTTAAATAATAAATATAAAAAAATAGAAATTGGTAAAATTAGTTACGATGATTTTTTAAGAAGGACTTTTTTAGGCACTATAAATAAAATAAACATTTTACTAAAATATTTATATTTTAGATGCATTAAAAACACTAATGATATCGAACTAATATTAAAAAAATTTGATATTAAGATATATTTAACCCACGAACTTCAATTTAATCCAGAGGCAATACTCCATCAATATTTTTTAAAAAATGAAAAGAAAGTTTTTGTAAGGGGTTTAGGTCAAACTGAGATAGGATTAAGAAAATTTAAAAATTATTCACATAGACTCCATAATAGACACAGCTTAAGTAAAAATATTTTTATTAAGATGTCTATGATGAGTAATAATTTTGAAAAATTAGGTTTTGAAATTATACAAAAAAGATTTGATAATAAAACAAATTTGAATGATATTTCTGATCTATCATCAACTTTTAATCCAGATAAAAAAATCGTAAATAAAGAATATCTAACGAACTTATTTTTATCAAATAAAAACAATCCGATTGTTTATGTATTTGCCAATAATATATATGACGGTGTTTTTGAAAAAAGAATATATTTATTTAGGGATAATTATATATGGCTAATTGAAACATTAAAATTTCTATGCTCGAATAAAAAAGTTAATATATTTGTAAAAGAACATCCAACTGAGCATTATGGCAGTAAAGTGTATGACAAAACTAAAGAAATTGTGGATTACTTTAAAAAAGATAATCATAATATAGTATTATTTCCTAACAACATTCACCCAAAGTCTATTGTAGAATCTGCTTCAGCTATCTTCACTGACCATGGAACAGCAGGTCTTGAATATTCAAGTTACGGAATTCCAACTATTGCTACTGGTGATTCAAGTTATTATAGGATGGGTTTCACTTACGAACCGAAAAATATAGAACAATATAAAAATTTAATTAAGAATATTCATTTGATAAGAAAATTAAATCCCGAACAAATTAAAAAAGCTAGGAAATTTACCTACATATTTAACGAATTAACGAGAGTTAGATCAAGTTTAAACTCATACACTTATACCACTTTCGACAAAAATGATCCCGATTATTGGAATAGACTGTCTGACAATCTGTTCAATTTTGACTTAAATAAATGTTCTTTTTATAGAATGTTACAAATAATGTTAAAAAAAAAAAATTACAACAT
>Ga0214921_10004316_pt1 | contig 20984 bp, 15 predicted proteins | sample LL1505_MetaG_FD_177992 | JGI IMG/M metagenome (GOLD analysis project Ga0214921, IMG submission 177992) | Freshwater microbial communities from Lake Lanier, Atlanta, Georgia, United States - LL-1505 | ecosystem: Environmental > Aquatic > Freshwater > Lake | place: USA: Georgia | collected...
TTCAGTACACAGAAAGCAGGTGGCGGATCACTGAAGAAACTCAAGAGCATTGATCAAGCGCGTATCCAGAACTTGGAGGCGAATCTGGAAAAGAACAAGACGGACGGCATCATTTATGAATATGTTCTCCTCGAACTGTGTCACGAACTCTGCAAATATTTCACGAAAGACAAGACGAAATATGCAAATACAGGCATCGGAAGAAAATCCGAATATAGTGCAAATGCAAATACCGGAAGAAAATCCGAATATGCTTTATACCTATACACGATCATCCAACTGCGGAAATCGACAATCCATCACATCAATCCGCACGTGTTGGACTACGCGAACCAGTTGATTGCGCACGTGAATGCAAAGACGGATTTGTGCGAGATTATCGAGCGCGCATACGAATTCATCGAATGTAACAGATGCCTGTTGGAGTACGCAGATAAGGAATTGTTCTCGCATCAAAAAGAATTGTTTTCCATTTTCAATCGCAAAAAACATGAACATGAATTCGAAGAAAAGAAAAGCAGACTCGTTCTCTATATTGCTCCAACAGGTACAGGCAAGACATTATCGCCACTCGGATTGTCGACAGAGTATCGCGTGATTTTCGTCTGTGGTGCGCGACACATTGGGCTGGCATTGGCGAAATCAGCCATTTCGATGGAAAAACGCATTGCGTTTGCATTTGGCTGCGAGACGGCGACGGATATACGATTGCATTATTTCGCGGCGGTGGATTTTACAAAGGACCGAAGAAGCGGCGGGATTCGCAAAGTGGACAACAGTAACGGCGCGAAAGTGGAAATCATGATTTGCGATGTGAAATCGTATTTGACGGCGATGCACTACATGCTCGCGTTCAATCATCCGACACAAATCATTACCTATTGGGACGAACCGACCATAACGATGGATTATGCGGAACACGAATTGCACGCAACGATTCACAAGAATTGGGTCGAGAACTTGATTCCGAATCTGGTACTTTCTTGCGCGACGTTGCCGACGGAAGAGGAATTGATGCCGGTTCTCATGGATTTCCGCGAGAAATTCCAACAAGACGGAAATGAATATGTGGTCGAGACGCATACGATCACGAGCTACGATTGCAAGAAATCGATCCCTGTTGTAACAAAAGATGGATTCTGCGCCATGCCACATACTATGTATGAATCCTATGGGGATCTGGCGCAATGTGTGCGTGAATGCGAGGAGAACAAGACGCTGTTGCGCTATTTCGATTTGAGCGAGATTGTGAGGTTCCTGTTTTGTGTGAACCAAGATTCCATGATAGACGACGAACTCATGATTCGCGAGTATTTCAAGACGATTGACGAAATTACCATGAATTCGCTGAAACTGTATTATCTCGAAGTATTGAAACGTGTTGGAAAAGAGAACTGGCCGCAAATATACCAGAAAGCGATGGAAATGCGCAAAACGAAATTCGCAAACAAATCGGCAGGTCTTTTGGCAACTACAACAGATGCACATACATTGACAGATGGCCCCACGATTTTCCTGTGTGAAGAAGTGGCGAAAATCGGGAATTTCTATATCCAACAGTCGAAAATTCCTGCCGATATTTTCCAAAAGATCCTACAGAAAATTGCGCGGAACAATGAATTGAGCGAATCGATTGCGAAATTAGAGAAGGTTCTCGAAGATGCCGAGAACAAAGATAATAAACAAAAGAAAGATGACGATAATGACAAAAAAGAGAAAAAGGACAGGAATCCGGAAAAACAAAAGAATCCGGAGATTTTCAAAATGTATGAGGATATTGAACGACTAAAGAAACAGGTGCTTTACATTTCGATGGATGCGGAGTATATACCCAACACGAAACCGCATCAGGAGAAATGGATGGATGTGAAAAAAGGTCAGCCGCGCGAATATTGTAGGAATGCGTTTGTGCCGACGATTGACGAGACGACGACACGTGAAATCATGGCGCTGCAAATCGACAATTATCTGAAAGTGTTGTTGCTTCTAGGGATCGGAATGTTTATAGAGGGCGTGAATCCGCAGTATCTGGAATTGATGAAAACGTTGGCTGTCCAACAGGATTTATATATGATTATCGCGTCGAGCGATTATGTCTATGGCACGAACTACAGTTTCTGCCACGGATTTCTGGGGAAAGATATGGGGAATATGACGAGGCAAAAGACGCTGCAGTGTATGGGGCGCATTGGTAGAGGGCAGATCCAACAGACGTATACGATCCGGTTTCGCGACGACGAGATGATTTATGGATTGTTTCGAAGACCGGTGGTGAATATGGAGGCGGAGAACATGTGCAGATTGTTTGCGAGTGATTAACCATTTACCGTTGTTTGGCATGGAGCTCTACATATTTGTAAATAAAAATTATTAGATCTACTCCGTGTGTGGTCACTTTTTATCCATCTAACATTGTAAAAATATATACATATTACATATTATAATGTCTATTAGTAAAGAATTTTATTTACAAAAACTAACAGACAAAGTAAAACGTTTAGACACTTTAACAAAAGTTCGTTGTCTTAGAATAATAGACAACATTAATAACCAAGTCACATCACCAGAAGATAAAAAAAAATTATTTAATACAATAATTAAAAAATTTATTCAAGGTGATAATTATAGATTTGAAAGTGCCGAATCTCGTGAAAAAGAGTTATTACTCATAGCATTTGAATTTGATGGAAAAACATTTGATAATATTCGTGATTTAGATAAAGATATAACTGTAAAAGGTTTTATTAAACTGTTTGGAAAACCTATTCGAGAATTATACACCAAATTGACACCCGAACAAAAAGAAACATTATTATACGATGAAAGTGTTGATTTATTTGGAAGTTTATTTGGTGAACAAGATGGTGGTTCTCATAAAAAGAAAAGTAAGAAAAGTAAGAAAAGTAGAGCAATCACAAAAAAGAGAAAAAATAAATAAAAATAAATATGTAATCATTGAATAATGAATAATATGAAAGTCCGGTATTTTTCAGATGTACACTTAGAATTTATTACACCAGATAAAATAGAAGAATTCATTCGAAAAATTCCATCTGGTATGGATTAAATATGTATATTAGCAGGAGACATCGGTAATCCATATGAAACAAATTATGATATTTTTATGAAGTTTATAAGTAAAAATTTCAAAAAAACCTTTGTTATTGCAGGAAATCATGAATATTATAATACGACAAAAACGATACAAGAAACGAATTATTTTCTAGAAGATTATTTTCAACAATTTGATAATAATCGTTTTTTGAATAATAATTATGAAATTTACGAAAATTATTGTTTTATTGGTACTACGTTATGGAGTAAAATTACGAATCCAAATTATGAGATCAATGACATGTATAGTATACCTAATTTTGATTATATTCAGTATAATAAATTAAATCGGTTAAGTGTTGATTTTTTACAAGATACATTACAAAAATCACGAGAAATGCGACCTTACAATCAATGGTTTTATTGTGATATGGACGAGTTCATTGAGATGAATGCAAGTAAAATAAAATGCTGGATCTACGGTCATACACATACACCATCGAATGTTATTATACATAAAATTCCATTTTTATGTAACCCAATTGGATATCCAAATGAAAACAGTATTTTAGATTTTCAAAAAACATTTACAGTGAAATAGTGCAGTGCGTATAAAATTGAATCAATTATTCAAATAAAATACAAACTTACATATACAACACCAAACATGCAGTGTCTATGTTGTCAATCGCAGACACACACTACATCACAATGCACATCTACGCGCGCGCAAACCATCAACGATGCCGTTTCCCATTGGATCCTGAATCGACTGGAGCAATTATATAGAACGACCGCGACAACAATGGCGACAAATGACAGCGTTCATTGGCTCGCAACAACGCATCATATGACACGTTTATCGATCGGCGACTTGTTGTATTTGATGCGCGACATATTGCTCGATAATCCACGGTACATGAAAGAACGTCTGATATACATATATTTACACTACATGGTATGGACCTTTTACCAAACTTACGAGATGGATTATTCGCCAAGAGTTCGCCGAAGAATACAAATCGACATTGCATTCTGGCACCATTTATCGAATGGTGGCGGCATCAACGTAGCGGAAGAAATACGACGACAACAATTACAAGAGTCGGCGTCCTATCAAATCGTGGAACATCGTGTTTCGAATAGCGAAGAAACAATCACAATCGATTGTGCAGTGTGCTGGAATGTAGAGATCATGCGGAAAAATACGCATCAATACAATTGCACCCACGTATTCTGCACATTGTGTTCAGAATCCCTGTTGGAAAATGAAGAGGAAACTGTAAAGTGCCCATTGTGTAGATCGACCGTTCAGACCATTGTCAAATTCGTTGCATAAGCAGAATATTTCCCCTGTTGATCAATTCAATCAAATCAAACAAATTCAATTCAAAGCAAATAAAATGATTACATTTTTTATTCCCTAACACTATATATAATAGAATGAACAATGTCACTGTCACCCTAACAGTACAAATCTCGTAGTAAACCGATCCATTACCGCACAAAGTGTGAATACAGACACTCTCACAACAGAATCGATCAACGTCACTGATGACGTCTATGTAAATAGCGCCATATATACACCTGTAGGAAGTATCATCACGTATGCGGGGCCTACTGCCCCCACTGGCTGGCTCTTTTGCGACGGAAGCGAAGTCAGTAAAACCGCCTATGCGCGTCTCTATGCCGTCATAGGCACAACATACGGCACAGCCACCAATGGCACCAAATTCGTCCTGCCGAATTTAGCAGATAGAATCCCTGTTGGAAAATCAGGCACGTCCTCTGTAGGAAATACTGGCGGAAATAGCTCAGTCACACTCGCTGTAGAGCAGCTGCCATCGCATACACATACAGGAACAACGGATGTAAGCGGAGCGCATACACATACGGGGACGACAGATTCGAATGGGGCACACAGCCACTCGATCACAGATCCTGGGCATACCCATTCACAGACGACGATCAATGACGATTTCAATAATAGTGGAGCGAATCCGCCTGGGTTTTCTGCAGATTCGGCGGGGTCTCGTACATGGAATAATATCAGTACGGCTTACACGGGTATTAGTGTGAATTCGGGTGGCAGTCATGCGCATACATTTACGACAGGGGCATCCAGTACACATGCACATACATTTACGACGGGTGCATCCACTACACATGCACATACATTTACGACGAATGCGACGGGTTCGGGATCGACGATAGATATTCGTAATAAATTTGTGGTGATGAATTATATTATTCGATATTGAAGTGCATAGATAATTTCATATTTACCATGTAGTAAATATAAAATAAAGTCAAATAAATCATATCTCTTCATTTTTTTCGCAAGGTTCTCTTTTGTTTACTTATTTTCTTTTTATTATTTGTTTTTCTTCCTCCTTTTCTTTTTTTATTGACTTTTACTGGTGGTTTGTGTCGTTTTTCTCCTAGTAGAGGTGAGCTAAATCGGACGGTTTCATAATTAACAGTTCCATCATCCTTAACTACCCTAACATGTGGATTAGTAACTGTAATGCTCGGATCAGCAGAACGATCATGTTTAATGATTTTGCGTAATCTTTTATTGGATAATTCTATGTTTCTTTCGGCATCTACATCCCAAGGTTTATATGGTATATCAAATTTTTTTGCAAATTTTTCCCTAGTCGTATCATACAATCTATCTGATATAGATTCAAATAGAAGTTGTTTTGCTTCTTTTTTATCTTTTGGATTAGAAATTTTATCAATATTACTTGTAATGATTGGTAATTTTTCTACTAATTCTCTGTGAAGTACAGGATAATTACTACTAATTTCATTCATTATATCTATAGTTTCTTGATCTGGCGTATCTGAAGAAGAAGAAGACGACATATATATTTACTAAATATTAACATTTTCCCTCACTTCGTATCAACAATAATTCATAGATTTTAGTGAGCCCGATAGGGCGGGACTCTATCTATGGTCTTATTTTCGCTACTCTTTATTGGAAATCGACCGAATCGGTCGATTGTATTGTGTAGCGCAAGTAAATGGTTAATATTTTATTTAGTCAATTCCTACAAACTACTTCGGACTAAACTGCATATAATCCACATCCTCCTACAATCCACTGTCCCTATAATCCGCCCAAATGCGAAATCGCAAACGGGTTCCCCTTCAATTGCGACAACAAATCCGGTGTATTCCGGTTCAACTCCGGTAAACTCTGTGGTCCCATCGTTCGTTGTCCCAATGTCTCCAGAGAAACTTGCTGCGGCGGCATCGTCGGCACCCATGCCCTATTGTTCAGTTTGTCCGAATCTTTTTGCCCAATCTTCATGTTCACCGAATTGTTCATGAGCCCCATTCCACCTGCGGGCGTGTATCCCACATTCGTCGATGATTTCAGATCATTATTGCGCTGATTATACTCGGCATCATATGTACGCGGCTGCCGACCCCTCTCGCCCGCACTCGCACCGCCGGCATAATAATACTCTTCTTGCGTCTGACGATTGTTGACAATCGGCTGATTTCCCGCGACTTCATACCCAGCGTTCGATTTCACGCGGTCCACAAACAAATGACCGGATGCAAGTTCCGTCGTCTCCCTTATGGTGGCCGCAGGCCTGTCAGCCGGATTATGAACATACGTGTTGGAAATCTTCGTACCCGGGTTCTGGTAAGGTCGCATCGTGCCTACCGTGTTCTCTTTGCGTGATGGGCGCAGAATATCCATGAGCGGAGCAATGGCTGCAGTCAACACTCCGCCCGCCGCACCGAAATAGCCGTCATTCTTATTCACAGATCGATTGTTTTCATACATGCGTATACTCTTGTTGCCGTAATCATACACATGGGCCTCCGCTGCACCACTGCGATAAGCCGGTGTGACTGGATACGATTCCAAATCCATATGTTTCGAAGGCATGTATTCACCCTCAACGTAATGCGCCGGGTTCTGTGAACCCGCAGCACCCGTGTAGGAAATCCCCGTCTCATCGCGATACTTGTCTACGGGAATCGATCGCGCAGTGGGCGCTTTTTGGTCTCCAACAGTGGTGAATAACCGGTCGCGGCCCATCTCGAAATCGCGATCGACGCGGTTTTTATCGACAACTCCTAAATGTCCGCGTTCTTTGATGAAACTATTGGCTGGACCTTCGTGGCCAAAGAGACCGAGTTCACCTGCTTTCGGCTTAGTGTCGACGCGCATTTCGTCCACATTGCGCGGCATGTACATGTCGCGGGCCAATAGTCCGGAATTGAATCCGCCCATGCCTTCGGTAGTGTATCCGCCGCCAATAGCAGGGGCGACCGTTTCCTCGGCAAACGGTTTCACATTCGACATTTTGAGAGAGGGGTTCACGCGCGACTGATAGAACTCGCTCATGTTTTGCATGCCGTAAGGATTACTGTAATTCTCCTGTGGGGAAAAAAGGGGCGCACGTTCTGTCTTTCTCTGGATCTGAGAACCAGCGCCGACATAATTGTCGAGAATACTTTCACTACTATTTGCATCGAGCTGCAAGTTCCGTAAACGGGCACCGAAATAGGGGGCCATGTTGTTGTGTTCAAAATAAGATGCGTCGACTTTTTGTCCAGTGAGCGAGTAGTATTGTCCGGCTTTTGATCGATTATCACTCGCACCTACGAGGGTTCCTTCAATATTCGGATTGAAGAATTTGTCAGTATAGACACCGGGACCGTCGAAGGTATTCACGGTGGAGAGTTTGGAAGTGAGATCGTCTTCGGCATTTTCAACAGGATATTCTTCGGGGAAATTTCTGTTGGGAATATCAACGTTGGGTAATTGAGAACCGTCTGCAAAATTTTCCCTGTTGGATTTCTTTTTTGTTTTAGATGAATATAATAGACCGCCTAATGCAACTAAAGGTATTGCGAGTTCCATTTATTTATACTATATATATTTATATCTCACTTTTTCCAACAGGGTGATTATTATGGATGAATGAATAATATTCATATATGGATGAATAATATTTTATTAGCTGGTTGTTCAGTTCTCCACTAACAAATGGATAAGAATTCCCCTGTAGGAGATATAGAAATGTTTATAGATAGGAGAACACAGGGACTTTTGCAACAAAATGGTCTTTTTCCAACACGCGGGTTTGAATATTCGTGGGGAATTGCACTTCCAAATTTGCTTGTGGATTCAGGAAAGGCGTCTCCCATCGCGGATGTTCTAAATCACGGAACGTCCATGCAGGATGCGATGCACGCGATTCTTCGACGAAAGGATTAGCGTTTGAATAACTCGATTTCAGTGCGCTGGATTCGGCCTTGTTCCTTTTGTGATCATTGGCTTCTACATCGTCGCGTGTATATTGGCGAGTGAGACCCAATAAATCGCTTTCCAAATTGACTGTGTTGGTCATCAAATTGGCGCCCCATTTTTGCAGACGAAGATGCGGATCTTCGTAAAATGGCATTTGTATACCGGGTCCAGGGACATTGAGATTGTATCTACCTGGGAAAGAACTTTCGCTTAATTGTTTTCGGATTCTGGCAGGATCATCATGAAAACGGGTAAATGCCATGTATTTGTATCTTTGTATATACTGTTATATATTGTTATGAAAAAAAATGGGAGAGTAGACTAAATCTTTTTATTTTATTCGTCGCCGTCACTACCGAATAACCCATCAAATGCTGCTTGACCAACATTCGCACCAAAAACACCACCAAGCCCTATTCCAGCTGCATTCACTATATTTGCAGGAGCATCTTTTAATTTACCTAATGGAGGCTGATCTATTTCTACTCTTTGTACAGGTGGTCCATTCGGACCATTATACTTGGGATACTCTTGTTGATATTGTCCATTATACGGGTGTTGATATTGATTTTTATTAAGAGGTCTTTGTTGAGGTTTTTTTTGAGGTTTTTGTGGTTGTGCAATTTGGTTGATAGGTCTTCGTCCTCTTAGACTGACTCTGGCTGCTTTATCTTTTCCGCCATTGATTCTTTTTTTGGTTTTGGACTTGGACTTTGCTAAAGTATTTTTCTTTGATTTGCTCATATATATAAATTCCTACAAAAAATAATAACCATCCCTCTAAAATAAATAAACGCAATCACTCAAATAAGTCATATAAATATGAATATAAATGAAAATATATAGAATCTTGTATCTCAGTTCTATAATATTCATGAAAATAACAATTATAGAAGATGAGAACCCGACCAAAAAAACAATCGCGCTAAATATGATTGTGAAAAATGAAGGCAAAATCATTCTACGTCTATTAGCATCGGTTCTCCCCTTTATCGACGCCTACTGCATATGCGACACAGGATCCACAGATAATACGAAAGATCTCATCCGCGATTTTTTCAAAAACCAGCCGACGCCGATTCCAGGCGTCATTATCGAAGAGCCATTCCGCGATTTCGGATACAATCGTACGTATGCGCTCAATGCCTGCCGAGAACTATTGCCATATATCGATTATGTCCTCCTGTTGGACGCTGACATGATATTGACCTCAGAATTATCAACAGAGTCGATCGACGATTTCAAACAGGGATTGTGCAAGGATTTCTATCATGTATTCCAAGGTTCTCCGACGTATTATTACAAGAATGTGCGTATCGTCAAGAATGGCGCCATTCAAAACGACGGCGTATTCTCGTATTGGGGCGTCACACACGAATATGTGAATGCGCCACACGGCGCAATGAGCGACACGATCGACCGCAACGTCCTCTTCATCAATGACGTGGGCGACGGCGGGGCCAAAGACGACAAATCGGCGCGTGATATTCGCCTGTTGGAAAAAGGCCTCGAGGAACATCCGAACAATGATCGATACACCTTCTATTTGGCCAACACGTATCGTGACGCAGGTATGCACGAGAAAGCGATTGAGACATATAAGAAACGCATCGACATTGGCGGCTGGATCGAGGAAATCTGGCAGTCGTATTATTGCATGGGCAAATCCTTCATGGCTTTGCCTGGAGGAGACGGAGAAAACAAGGCAATCATTGCATGGCTCGGCGGATACAATGCCTACCCGGCGCGCATCGAGAACTTGCACAGGATCATCGAATATTTCCGTGTAAGAGGGAAAAATCAGTTGGCGTATGAATTCTTCAAAATGGCGGATCGATCGCGCCGGAAATATACGAATTGGTCCGAATACCTTTTTCTGGAACGCGATGTCTATGACTACAAGATCGACTACGAATTTTCAATCGTCGGATATTACATCGACCGCGATATGTTGAAAGAAGACGGCTACGATTTGATCGAGACATCGATGAAAGTTCTCAATTATCCGTATACGCCGGGGCATATATTCAACAACGTGTTCTCCAATTACAAATTCTATGCGCCCAAACTCGTCTCTATTTCTGAAAAGGTTCCGATTCGCACACCTGACGGCAAATCCCTGTTTGATACTACCGATTTCGTTTCGAGCACACCGTCCGTGATTCGAACCGCGTCCAATTCCTATGTAGTCAATACGCGATTCGTCAATTATAGGATCGACGCAGCGGGCAATTATGTGAATCATGAACGCATCGTCACACACAATGTGATTGCCGAATACGACGAGAACTGGAACCTCCAACAGGAATTCCTGTTGGAATATGATCGATCGGTGGACGGTAGATACGTGGGATTAGAAGATGTGCGTCTGTTTTATGATGACGCAGAAGGGAAGATACGATACGCGGCGAATCGCGGAATTGATGACGGATCCGCGATGCGCGTCGAATTTGGCGAGATTTCCCTGTTGGAAAAAAAGACGGAAAATTCGAGGATTATAGAATCGCCGGAAAATCGGACGGTTGAAAAGAATTGGACCATGTTTATGGATCCGAAATCAGGCGAAATCAAATATGTATATTCTTGGTTTCCATTGATTATTGGAACGATTGATCCGAAGAAAACGGAATTTGTTGAAACGCATCGATTCTCCGATAAACTCCCGTCCTGCATGCGCAATTTGCGTGGTTCCACCAACGGCATTTTGATTCCATCTACTAACGAAATCTGTTTCCTAGCTCATTCAGTGAATTATGAAGACCGTCGGTATTATTATCATACATGGGTCATCTTGGATGCAGCCACATACGAATGTAAACGCTGTACTCCTTTTTTCACATTTGAAGGGGAAAAGGTCGAATATACATTGGGATTGGCGTATGTAGAAGAATCCGACGAATTCATCGTAGGATACAGCGTGTTGGATAGAACCACACAATTTTTCAAAATTATGAGATCAAAGATCCTATAACACATTCTTTTGTGAATCATCTTTTTTTTGTGAATCATCAATTCATTCACAAAAAATAAAATAGGTATAAAATAAACAAAGAATGGATAATCCCGCAACATTTTTTTTCGTGTTTTTTGCCATCTTTTTCGCCATTCTAGGTTTTGGAGGAGGGATTCTAACCGAATATGTCAATGTTAGACACATGCGAAACCTTACAGTATACATGAAATATTTTATTTGGATCGCTTGTTTCTTTTTCCTAGTTGCATGTTTTATGTCATTGCCTCATATATTGGGTTCTGCTTGGATACTTGGTACGATTGCAGTTATTATTGTAATACTTGTGTTTAAAACAATTTTTAATAGTGGTACTGTTAGTAGTACAGTATCTAGCGTTTTTCCAAGTGTCGGTAGGTTTTTAAGAACAAATATTCCAAATATTCCTGATATTGGGTTGAATCCAATGCCACCTCTAAATTTTAATAGTTTTGATAGTTTAAATCCACGAAATTGGACAGGAAGCGTAATCGGTAATAAATTCCGACAACTCTTTACACAAAAAGATCAAGTAGCCAACGTCGCATAAACATTATTTGATATGAAAAGACAGTCGATGACCTTCTACCAACCCATATTGTTTTATTCCTTCTATATGTTTTTTTGTTCCATATCCCATGTTGGTATGCATTCCGTATTTTTCTTTGAGTTCAGGGCGTTGTTCGCATAATTCCAACATGTATTCATCTCTTGCGCATTTAGCCAAGATGGAAGCTGCTGCAATTGCCAGATACGTATTGTCGCCTTTTTCGATGGTTTGATATGGTAAATACTCGAGTTTTTGGGTAGTTTCGTCAAACATGGCATATGGTTTGAAATCATTGCCGTCTATCAGAAGAAAGAAAGAATTCGGATTTGGTCTATGTCCTTCCTCTGATTCAAGAGAGTGTTTTGTTTGGTCCAGTTTTTGGAGTATTTCATGGATACATGCATGCATGCCTCGAAATACGGCTTGACGAATATTGATTTGATCAATTGTTGTATGTTCTACAAATTGGACGGAATATGCGAGAGCATTTTCCTTAATAAATTCGGCACATGCTTTGATTTTTTTGTGTGATTTTATCTTTTTACTGTCTTTGATAGATGTCCAATTAATTTCTTTTGTTTTTTTTTCATCAGTGGACATCGATTTAGGTAAACCGAGATCTATTGTTGTTTTTGGCAAAACAAGCTCTGTTGTTTTTGGCAAAACAAGCTCTGTTGTTTTTGGCAAAACAAGCTCTGTTGTTTTTGGCAAAACAAGCTCTGTTGTTTTTGGCAAAACAAGCTCTGTTGTTTTTGGCAAAACAACTCCCGTTGTTTTTGGCAAAACAACCCCCGCAGTATATAATCTTCCAAACAATGGACCTCTACCCGCCTCATCTATTCCAATTTCTAAAAATTTTTGGTCTGTATGTAAAAACGGTTGCAACATGTTGTTGTTTTTATATAATTAGTAATTACTGAATCAATTTTTTTAAAAATATATAATATATGCCGACACCTGATCCTTCTCCTTCTAATTCATATTTGCCAACACCGTATTCGCCAATACCTTTTTTTTCTAATCCATATTCGCCAACACCTACTTCTGACAATACATCTTCGACGACACCCGGTCCGACGACAACCGCTGGTTACGTAGAACCGAAAATAACTGCTTTTTCTAATAATATTCCGGAAACATCTGAAGTATATGTACCGCAATATAGTAGAAAAGCACAACGTAAACTATTATTGTTGTATGATTCCATTTATTTTGATTTAGTAAATGGATGTATTGTTCAAGTTGTTGGACTTTCGTGTAGTTCTGCAATTGCATCTGGATATACATGCCCAGATAATACGGGTGTTACTATTACTAGTATAAATGTAGTGGCTAGAGATGGAAGCAATACGCGCTCTTATGTATTCCAACAAAATAACACTACGGCTTATGCTGACGAGAGTTTAATTACAGAAATTAGCTCGGTATATAGTGATTACGTACATATTGCAAATAATTCAGATGGTTCGATGTATCAAGTAATTTGCACATGTGCTGATGTGTACACATTTTTAAAAATCATATATATTCCAGTTTCAAAAACAACGAATACATTGATTGGAACATTTTTATTAGGCGTGGATGATCATTCTGTACCAAGTCTTATTTCTAATAAAATGTTTTTTTCTCCAATATCTAGCAACAATATAGTAAAGTCCAACGATGATAATTTAAATAGTAAAACATATAATTTTAATATTTTAAATACGTCTAAAACAGTATTTCAACTGGTTCCAACCGTATTGTATGACTGGAATAATAGATATATTTTCATTTACGAAAATAATGGATATTCTCCCTATTCTACTGTTGGCAATAAGATAGAAAGTAATATGTTAATAGATTTACCATCATCTGAACGTACATTAATAGCTTATTATACTTGGATGAAAGTAGATGCAAATAATAATATAATAGTGATTACTGTTTATGCAAATATTACACATATTACAATATTAATATACAATCAAGTAATACACAAATATGATATTTATTCAACTGAATTATTTGATGAAACTGGGCCTATCTTTCAAAAACTTAATAATTCTTCAGAAATAGAAATTACATTATCGCCATATGTAGCACCATCGGTTGTACCATATGTAGCACCATCGGTTGTACCATATGTTTCACCTACTCTTGCTGCACAGTCAGCAGGTGTATCAACCGGTGGCGCCGAATCATCTGCAAAAAGTTCTGATTTTTCAAAATATGATTCTTCTGATAGTAAATCTGCTAGTGTTCAAGGCGATTCTGGTGTTCAAGGCGATTCTGGTGTTCAAGGCGATTCTGGTGTTCAAGGCGATTCTGGTGTTCAAGGCGATTCTGGTGTTCAAGGCGATTCCGATGATGAGGATGAGAATGATTCAAAGAAGACAAAAAATGAAAAAAATGGAGCATATGTTCCTTTTGGAGCCGGATCCCCTGTTGACAACTACTCTTATTATGGTGCATTGAAATCAAAAGGATCTAATTTTATGCCAGTTATGAGTGATTTTAGTGCATTTCGACGTTAGAGCAAATCATGATTCAACTTGTAATATATGAAAAAAAGTATGTCATATATTGCCAATATTTTGGTTTATCATAAAAAAGAATGTGATAAATACTAAAAAATATAATATTTTTTAAAATTATAATAGTATATTAATGTCGGATTTACCATTTGCGACATTTAATCCTGCATCAGGTGTATATATAGGACCTCCTGGACCTACGGGTGTTACAGGGAATAATGGACCAACAGGTGTAACTGGACATACGGGGTATACAGGTCCTCCTGGGTTTACTGGCCCACAAGGCGTATCGGGACCCACTGGGCCTCTAGGAACAGGAAATACCGGTTCTACTGGGTATACTGGAATTACAGGGCCACAAGGTTTAACCGGTCCAACTGGATGTACGGGTCCAATTGGAACGGGTCCAACCGGACCAACTGGACATACGGGTCCTACTGGTTGTACAGGACCGATTGGAACGGGACCGACTGGAAGAACGGGACCGACTGGAAAGACGGGTCCTACTGGATGCACGGGTCCAATTGGAACGGGTCCTACTGGATGTACTGGTCCAACGGGAGACACTGGACACACTGGATGTACGGGTCCAATTGGAACGGGTCCATCCGGTACAACGGGTACAACAGGAACCACTGGAACAACGGGAACTACTGGAACAACGGGAACCACGGGAACCACAGGAACTACAGGAACAACGGGAACCACTGGTTCAACTGGAATCACTGGAGATACGGGTCAAACCGGTCCAACAGGTACTACTGGTACTACCGGACATACCGGTTCCACTGGATCCACTGGAATAACGGGTCCGACGGGACTCACAGGATATACTGGAGAAACCGGAACAACTGGACATACCGGATCGACTGGACAAACTGGTCCAACCGGTCCAACCGGTCCAACTGGTCCAACCGGTCCAACCGGTCCAACTGGACCGATCGGTTTTGTCGGTCCTCAAGGTAGAACGGGTGCTACTGGAACCACTGGAAGAACCGGCCCGACGGGTACAACCGGTATAACTGGTGATACGGGTCCAACCGGTACGACCGGACCGACCGGAACCACTGGTATAACCGGAGACACCGGCCATACCGGTATAACCGGAACCACTGGACCGACGGGTACAACCGGATCGACGGGTAAAACCGGTACAACCGGAACCACCGGTACAACTGGGACCACTGGAACTACCGGTTGTACCGGAACCACCGGTTTTACCGGGACAACCGGAACCACAGGCAGAACGGGTACTACTGGTACGACAGGAGCCACTGGCACTACGGGAACCACGGGTATAACGGGTCCTACTGGTACGACAGGGGCAACTGGGCCGATTGGAACCGGTCCAACGGGAACCACCGGAATAACGGGAACAACTGGGTGTACTGGACCGGTTGGTACGGGACCCACTGGTACTACGGGGACAACGGGCATAACGGGTACAACGGGAACTACGGGTGCAACGGGAACTACGGGTGCAACGGGAACTACGGGTGCAACGGGAACTACGGGTGCAACGGGACCTCTCGGAACCGGCAATACTGGCACAACCGGAACAACTGGTACAACCGGATGCACCGGGGCACTGGGTACTGGACCCACTGGATGCACGGGTCCACAGGGAATATTGACCGGACCAACGGGAACTACAGGGCCGGTTGGAACTGGTCCAACGGGTAGAACAGGACCCCAAGGAAGAACTGGGTCAACTGGACCAAGAGGGTTTACTGGGTCAACGGGCCCGCGAGGGGACAAAGGAGCAGATGGAACATCGGGTGGGTTGACATTGTATACATTGACGGATATTTCGTACAATGTGAATACAGGCGGGCCGGCTAATTACGGATTTTTAAATTCGACATTCGATGAACAACCAACCACTACAGAGATTCGATATGCATTTCCTACAGGGGGGTTTGGAACGGGACAGTTGATTGGGTCGTTTTACTTGCCGCAATTCAGCTTGACAACGACGGTTGTTCCGGCTGGATTGTGGGATCTAAATGTGGTTGCAAGCATAACGCAGAGTGATCCGGATTATTATGTCTATATCTATTGTAAATTATTTTATACAGATATTAATTTCAATAACCCAGTATTGATAGTGAATGGGGAAAATGATACAACCAATGTTTGGAGTATTGGATTTACACAAATGTACAATAACAATTTTTATGTTCCTACATTTAACATACCTGATTTGAGTTATAGATTGCGATTGGATATATACGGTATTCAGCCGGTACAGACACCAACCGATAATGATACAGTGTTGTATCTTTATTTTGGAGGTGGGACTACATTGTCACATTTACATACTACATTGGCATATCAAAATGGGCCGACGGGTCCAACGGGTATTACGGGGCCAACGGGGACCACCGGCTGCACTGGAGCAACTGGAACTACAGGAAGGACGGGAACAACCGGAACGACCGGAACGACCGGAACGACGGGAGCAACTGGATGTACAGGTATTACGGGAACAACGGGAACAACCGGTACGACGGGAACAACCGGTACGACAGGTTGCACAGGATCCACCGGAATAACGGGGACGACGGGAACAACGGGACCTACAGGTCCGACGGGAACCACCGGTTGCACAGGTATTACGGGAACGACGGGAACAACGGGAACGACGGGAACAACCGGTTGTACTGGACCGACTGGTACAACGGGAATAACGGGAACGACGGGAACAACTGGGCCAACAGGACCGACCGGAGCAACTGGATGTACCGGTATTACGGGAACCACGGGAACAACGGGTACAACGGGAACAACGGGTACAACGGGAACAACTGGAACCACTGGCTATACGGGAACCACCGGAACTACGGGATGCACTGGACCAATTGGAACCGGACCAACAGGAACCACTGGCTGCACCGGAACCACTGGCTATACAGGAACCACTGGCTATACAGGAACCACTGGCTACACTGGTCCTACCGGAACTACCGGCACAACTGGTACTACAGGGACAACCGGAGCGACGGGATCTACTGGACCGACTGGAATAACCGGAAGTACAGGCTATACCGGTCCTACCGGAACTACGGGAACTACCGGAACTACGGGAACTACCGGAAGTACAGGAACCACTGGTACTACAGGGACAACCGGAGCGACGGGATATACTGGACCGACTGGAACCACTGGCTGCACCGGAACTACCGGCTACACTGGCTACACCGGTCCTACCGGAACTACGGGAACTACCGGAACTACCGGTACAACTGGTACTACAGGAACAACCGGGGCGACGGGATCCACAGGACCGACTGGAACCACTGGATGCACCGGACCCACTGGCTTTACTGGCTACACGGGTTCTACCGGAACTACCGGAATAACTGGAACTACAGGAACAACTGGTACTACAGGAACAACCGGAGCGACGGGATCCACAGGACCAACTGGAACCACTGGCTTTACTGGCTATACCGGTCCTACCGGAACTACAGGAACTACCGGAACTACAGGAACTACCGGCACAACCGGTGCAACTGGTACTACAGGGACAACCGGTGCGACTGGATCCACCGGTGCGACTGGAACCACTGGCTCCACTGGCCATACCGGTCCTACCGGAACTACAGGAACTACCGGCACAACTGGTACTACAGGGACAACCGGCTCAACTGGTACTACAGGGACAACTGGCGCGACAGGAATGACAGGTCCGACTGGAACCACTGGCTGCACCGGAACTACAGGAACTACCGGAACTACCGGAACTACTGGAACTACAGGAACTACCGGAACTACCGGCGCAACTGGTACTACAGGATCCACCGGTCCGACTGGAACCACTGGAATTACGGGACCGACAGGCGTATCTGGAGATAAATTTAATACTTCTGGAACTGCTATTCTGGCGCCAGTGCAAAATGGAACAGTCACAATTACGGTTGCTACTTATTTGGCCTATATTATTGGAAACAGTGTTGTAGTAGTAGACAGTACTAATTCTTCCAATCGATTTGAAGGAACCGTCACCAGTTATACTGCAACTACTGGTGTCATCACTATTGGAAATATTCAGAATGTATATGGTACATTCGGATCTTCTGTTGTATATAATGTAAATTTAGATGGTATTGATGGTCCAACTGGTACTACTGGATGGACAGGTACAACAGGAACCACGGGAACTACCGGAAATACAGGCGCAACCGGAACAACTGGATTCACAGGTCCAACTGGTATTGCAGGAACAATGGGAATGACCGGAATGACCGGAACAACCGGAGCAACCGGAACCACTGGAGCAACCGGAACCACTGGCTCTACGGGTCCAACGGGTCCAACTGGAACTACTGGCTCTACCGGTCAGACTGGAATTACTGGCTCTACTGGCTCTACGGGTCCAACGGGACCAACTGGAACTACTGGCTCTACCGGTCAGACTGGAATTACTGGCTCTACTGGCTCTACGGGTCCAACGGGACCAACTGGAACTACTGGCTCTACCGGTCAGACTGGAATTACTGGATCTACTGGCTCTACGGGCCCTACGGGTCCAACTGGAACTACTGGCTCTACCGGTCAGACTGGAATTACTGGCTCTACTGGCTCTACGGGTCCAACGGGACCAACTGGAACTACTGGCTCTACCGGTCAGACTGGAATTACTGGATCCACTGGCTCTACGGGCCCTACGGGTCCAACTGGAACTACTGGTTCTACCGGTCAGACCGGAACTACTGGAACCACTGGCTCTACAGGTCCAACAGGACCAACTGGAACTACTGGTTCTACCGGTCAGACCGGAACTACTGGCCCTACCGGATCCACTGGAACTACTGGCTCTACCGGTCAGACTGGAACTACTGGAACCACTGGAACTACTGGCCCTACGGGTCCAACTGGAACTACTGGCTCTACCGGTCAGACTGGAACCACTGGAACCACTGGAACAACCGGATCTACTGGAATAACTGGACCTGCTGGCTCTACCGGTCAGACTGGAACCACTGGAACCACTGGAACAACAGGAACCACCGGAACAACCGGAACAACCGGAACAACCGGAACCACGGGACCCACTGGAATCATTGGACCTACGGGTCCAACTGGAATTATTAATACACTGCCTGCAAATTATTCGTTGTCGGAATTGCAAACAACATATTCGAGTCAGACCTTGCCACTTGCGGTTGTGTCAACAACCATTACAACTGGTGGAAATCCGGTGCAAATTATTGCATCGGGAGATGTATCAAACAATACGCCCGGGTCAGGAGTCCTGCAACTCTACCAAGGATCAACCCCTGTTGGAAATCAGATTCAGTTTATGACAGATAGTACAACTACGAGTATACCGTATACTTTGAATTATATTGATTATCCAGCGGCAGGAACATATACATATAACTTGATGCTGGTCTCTGCCACGACGACAAATATACAATTTGGCGCAGTAGATGCAGCATTGATTACGGCGACGGAAATGGGAGGTGCACAAGGTAATACTGGGCCAACCGGAACCACTGGAAGTACGGGATTTACAGGAGATACTGGAACTACGGGTACTACTGGAACCACTGGAACTACGGGTCCCACGGGTGAAATTGGAACTGGGCCAACTGGAAATACTGGCCAAACAGGAACCACTGGAACTACGGGTCCCACGGGTGCAATTGGAACTGGGCCAACTGGAACCACTGGAAGAACGGGTTCAACTGGTACTACGGGTCCTACCGGAGCAATTGGAACTGGACCCACTGGAACCACTGGAAGAACAGGACCTACAGGTACTACTGGCCCAACTGGTGCACTCGGTACAGGTCCCACTGGAACCACAGGAACTACGGGTCCTACGGGTCCTACAGGTTCTACTGGTCCTACCGGTCCTACCGGTATTGGACCCACCGGAACCACTGGGAGAACTGGCGCTACGGGTCCAACTGGCTCTACGGGTCCAACAGGAACTACTGGTTCTACTGGTATGACTGGACCTGCTGGTGCCGGTTTATGGGGAGTCACCGGAACTCTCATGTATACTACAGGGAATGTGAGTATTGGCCAAACAGGGAATAGTTTTGCTCTTGATATTTCAGGATCATCGAGAACTACCGGATATTCATATTCTACTTACTTTGTAACTACTTCTGATTATCGTATAAAAGAGAATCCACAGGCACTTGATTCTAGCTATATCGTGGATCGATTGAATCCCGTATCGTATATCAACAAAATTATAAATAAGAAAGATCTTGGGTTTTTGGCACATGAATTACAACGGGAATATCCCTATTTGGTCGAAGGAGTAAAAGATGGAGAACAAACACAATCTATTAATTACAACGGGATTATCGCAATTCTTGTCAAAGAAATACAGCAGTTGAAAAGTCGAGTCGCCGTTTTAGAAAATAAATAAATGCATGGATTACACATTTGCTAGAAAGTCAAATGCGTAATTATGACATGATTACGTCATTGCCAATTATGTCAATAGGCATGATTACGTCATTGCCAATTATGTCAATAGGCATGATTACGTCATTGCCAATTATGTCAATAGGCATGATTACGTCATTGCCAATTATGTCAATAGGCATGATTACGTCATTGCCAATT
>Ga0214921_10004318_pt1 | contig 20979 bp, 17 predicted proteins | sample LL1505_MetaG_FD_177992 | JGI IMG/M metagenome (GOLD analysis project Ga0214921, IMG submission 177992) | Freshwater microbial communities from Lake Lanier, Atlanta, Georgia, United States - LL-1505 | ecosystem: Environmental > Aquatic > Freshwater > Lake | place: USA: Georgia | collected...
AATTGTTGTCTTGTTAGTCAGCAGAGAGACTAACTCTCGAACGAAACAGGGAATGCGCTAAACCGTTCTTTCATAACCTGAATAGCTTCAGGGTTTTGATCAATCAAAATAAAGTTTCTACCCAACGATGCAGCAGCGTGACCCGTTGTTCCAGAACCCGCGAAGAAATCCAAAACTGTATCGCCTTCTTTAGAACTAGCTTGAATAATTCTTCTTAGAATTCCTAAAGGCTTTTGAGTTGGATAGCCAGTCTTTTCTTTACCTGTTGGTGAAACGATGGTATGCCACCAAACATCGGTAGGTAATTTACCTTTAGCAACCTTCTCTGGTGTTACTAGACCTGGAGCCATGTATGGTTCGCGATCGACATTCTCATTATTGAAGTAATACTGTTCTGGATTTTTCACATAAACCAAGATGGTGTCGTGCTTAGCTGGCCAGCGTGATTTAGCCTTGCCACCGTAGTCATAGGCCCAGATGATTTCATTGAGGAAGCACTCTCTTCCAAATAGGGCATCAAGTAAAACTTTGGCGTAGTGAGATTCTCGGTAATCCAGGTGTAAATACAGTGTCCCCGTATCTTTCAATATCCGCCAGGCCTCTTCAAGCCTCGGTTCAAGGAAAGACCAATAGTCTTTGAACTCATCGTCGTAGCTCAGGACTGTGTCTTTGACTATCTCGTAGCGCTGGCCTTTGAAACCAATACGGTTACCGGTCTCAGTTCTAGTGGTAGTCGAAGAGCCCCTGGTTTGGACTCGCCCCGTGTTAAAGGGAGGATCAACGTATATGAGTTGAATACTTGCATCAGCAATAGACTGCAAAACAGCAAGGTTATCCCCTTGGATGACCTGGTAATTTGAATTGTTCTGCACAGAAAGAGATTAACAGCATGGACCCACATGTTTTACACAATCCGGACCTAAGCCGATATGAATTATGGCTAGGGGATCAAAAGATTGGTCACGCTGACTATGTCTTTGTTGGTGAGGAGATGCAATTCCCTCACACAGAGGTCGATCCAGCTCACCAGGGTAAAAACTATGCAGCGATACTAATGCGTGAAGCTTTCGCTGATGTTAAGGCGAATAATCTAGGTAAAGTTTGGCCGATCTGCCCATATGTAGTGACATACATGAAGCGTCACCCTGAAACTCATGACCTGTTGTCTAGAGAACTTATCTAAGCGACGTTAGCTTTGATGAAAGCAAGGAGGTCACGAATGACTTCATCCTTGTTTATCTCGTTATACATCTCGTGTCTGCCGTCGTGATAAATGATTGCAGTTACATTCTCTAAACCACACTTATTTCTGTATGTGTTAGCTAGCATCTGGTTGCCGCGTTCAGCACCAATTGGATCATCTGTGCCAGCTTGAAGAAGTAATGGAAGATCTGTTCTTATTCCTCGTTTAGGCGTGAAGAAAAGTTGGATAGCATTTGGAACACCAAACACTTTTGCAGCTGCCGCATAGAAAGTGAGTGGGTCGGCCTCGAATGCTTTACCAACTTCTTTGTCTCTTGAAAGCCATTCGTAACCAGTAGCGCCTGGTTCTTTATCCCATTTCTTGTTAAAACCACCAGCACCTAGAACTCCTGGAACCAACAGAGACGAACCCGAAAGAATTGCAGCATCGTATTCAGTTGAATACTGGTTGATAAGTTTCTGAGAAATAAATGAACCATAAGAGTGCCCGAATAGCACTAGCTTCAAACCAGGGTTGTCGCTTTTGATGATGTTAGTTAGCTCATGGACTTGTTCGAAAGCAGCTTTGATGCCGCCTTTACCTAAGTTACCCATGGTCTTAGTTGCACCACTGGCTACCTGTTTCTTACCGGTAACTCCGTGACCTCTGTGATCATCTGCATAAACCGAGTAACCGGCTTTGTTTAGCGCATGCGCCAAATGGTCATATCTTCTAGCGTGGTCGCCAAGACCATGCGCGATTTGAACTATGGCTTTAGGTTTCTCAACAGGCCAAACATAAAAAGTGATTTCGACGCCAAATGAGTCGTTATAGGTTCTGGTAATAGGTAGGTCAGTCATGGCTTTACACTAGCGGTTTAAATATGTTTACCAGTTCACTGGAGATAGCTCCGAAGCGATGTTGTGTAATTGAGATGGACTGCTCTCTAAGGAACGCTAATAGAGTCATTCGACCAGATTTGGTAACGTCCCCTGGAATTACAAATAAATCAGGATTCTTCTGAAGATTACTTATGTTGGGCTCCTTAGCCCCAACCAAAATCAGTCTTGTCCCGGGGATTATTACTGGGTTGAACACTTGCTCAGCCTCAACAACATATCTATTACCAACTATGCCCTTTAGCCATGGGTCCAACTTCATCCCTAAGACACTAGCAAAACCAGGATCTATAGATAGGAAATACCTTGCCTTAGACGCTTCAGCGGCATGAACGATTCTTAGTAAGTGTTCAGGAGCAGCATTTGAACTAACTCTGATGAGAACATTATCTGCTCTCACATAGCGCTGATAGTTGCCCTCCACTTCTAAATCCCCGCCATCAAGATGCCCTGGTTCATACAAAGTTCTCAGCCAGTGTTCATCGCTAAGGCAGGCTTGTTGTAACCAGGTCTGTTTATCTTCAGCAACTAATTGTTTGGTTTTGTTTAGGAACTCGATTGATGAACTCGATAGCTTCCCTTGAATTGAAACAGGACTCGCGTCCTTGAATTCTCCAAACTGCAAAAGATAGTTCCTGCCACCAGCTTTCAACCCAAAGCCAACTGCAGATCTCTTAAAGCCGCCAAACGGCTGTCTTTTCACAATCGCTCCAGTGATACCTCTATTCACATAGAGATTTCCTGCCTCGATTGAATCTAACCAATGACTTATCTCTGTGCTGTCTAAAGAATGAATTCCAGCAGTCAAACCATAATCGGTTGCATTTTGTAATTCGAGAGCTGCTGCTAGGTTTTTTGCTTCCATCAAACCAAGAACCGGCCCAAAACATTCGGTTAGATGAAAAAAGGAACCTGGTTGAACGCCTAACTTAATACCCGGTTGCCAAAGTCGACCGGTTTCATCAAGCTGCTTTGGTTCCAATAACCAACTTTCACCTTGATCAAGCGTGGTAAGCGCTCTAAGTAACTTTGGACTAGGTGGTTCAATTAGAGGTCCAATTGTTGCATCGGCCTGAGACCCGTAACCCACTTTCATTGACTTGGCACAGTCCACCAGTTGTTTCAAGAACTGTTGATTGGAATAGGCCGAGCCCACTAATACACCGAGACTGGCCGCCGAACACTTCTGTCCAGCATGACCGAACGCACTCTTAGCTAAATCGTTTGCTGCTAAATCTAAGTCGGCGAATGGCGTGATCACTATCGAGTTCTTGCCGCTGGTTTCAGCTGCTAGTTGCATTCTCGTTCTGTAGTTCTTGAAAAGTTCGGCAGTTTCATAACCACCGGTGAGGATCACTGAATCAACTTGCGTATGGCCAACCAACTGTAATCCAAGGTCATTATCTGGAATCAGCGCGAGCCGCAGGACATCCTTTGGTATTCCAGCTCGCCAAAGTGTTTCAACTAGAGCAATGACGCAGTTCACTACCTGTGGGGCAGGCTTAATTATGACTGCAGCTCCGGCAGCCAGGGCTGCCAGCACCCCGCCTGCAGCAATTGCAACAGGAAAGTTCCATGGTGGTGTCACAACGACTAACTGATGAGGGATAAAAGTAACCCCATCGGCTTTCTCTATGGTCTTTATCTCATCTATTGAATGAGCATAGAAGTTAGCAAAATCAACCGCTTCACTAAGTTCACTGTCGGCTTCAGCGAAGGTTTTCCCTGCTTCAGCAATCATTATCTGCATAAGCGAGCCTCTGCTGTTAGCCAATTCTGAGCCGGCTCTTATGAGGAGCTCCTTACGTCTTGCTGTATCGGAATTCCAGTTTCCAGCTGCTGCTTTGGTCGAACTAATAAGTTCTTCCAATTCGTAGGTTTCTATGGCTGCTCTTGCAACATGGCTTTGGTGAGTTTCTAAGTTACCTTCGAGTTGCTTCGCGGCAGCTAGCACTTGCCTAATCCAATCCCTGTTGCTAGCAATCGCGGGATCGGTGTCGGGCGCATTAGTAAACCCAGTGCTTCTTGATGAATTGTCAATCAATCTGTTCTGGGTTCTATTCTGAGCCAGGCTTAGGTTATCCATTACTCTGAGTGATGTTTCAAAGCGCATGCGCTCACGATCGAAGACATCTCTATCTGTCGTGATATCAAACAGGCCAGACATGAAGTTATCTGATGATCCGTTTTCTTCCAGCCTTCTAGTTAAATATGCAACCGCTACTTGAAATTCACTTGGTCTAACTACTGGTGTGTATAGCAAAAGTGACCCAACACTTCTCCTGACTTGAGTTGATAGCTGTTGAGCCATGCCCTGAAGCATTTCAAATTCAACCCCATCGGTTACTTTTCTTGCTACCGATAACTTGTGAGCGAAGGCTAGATCAAATAAATTATGGCCAGCTATCCCAACTCGAAGATGCCTAACTCTTCTCTCATCTAAGGCGTAGTCAATCAACCTCTTATAGTTGGCGTCGGTTTCTGCTTTCGTCGGATAAGTAGCTAATTCCCAGCCATGCCATTTAGCATCAACTATTTCCATCGCTAGGTTGGCGCCTTTGACAATTCTTACCTTTATGCCTGCACCGCCATTAGCAGTTCTGGTTTGAGCAAAATCTGTCAGCTCCTTGAGGGCTTCGAAGGAATCAGGAAGGTAAGCCTGCAAAACAATTCCCGCTTCAAGATGTTGCAGTTGTTCTTTTGAAAGAAGTTTCTTGAAGACAAGCATGGTAAGTCCAAGGTCCCGGTACTCTTCCATATCCAAGTTAATAAATTTTTGTGTTGGTTGACTTGCCGCATACTCATATAAAGGAGTTAGTTTGTCGACCAATCGTCGAACTGTTTGTTCAAACCCCCACATCGATAACTGACTAGCAACTGCGGAGAGTTTGATAGACACGTAATCGACATCTGGCCTTCTTAATAGGTTGAATGTCTCTTCAAATCTGTAATTTGCTTCCTCTTCACCGAGGACAGCTTCCCCCAAGAGGTTGAGGTTTAGATTTATGCCGTCGGATTTCGACTCAGCAATGTGTTTTGTGAGTTTTTGTGGTCGGGCATCGGCAATAAGATGGCCGACTAGTTGTCTGAGTCTTGTTTTAGCTATTGGAATGACAATCGCTCTAAAGGGGATCGCTACTAGCCCACCTAGCTGGATAGTGGCTCTGTCGATAAGGCCCAGACTTTTAGGTAGGTCTTTAGCGAGCTTGTTTAGTTCGATTGCCGCCACTGTTTTGTCGGTTGGCCGAATGACTCGATCAACGAACCTTAGTGTCCATTCCAGCCCTTGCGGATCTTTAAGTATTTTGGCTAATCGCTTCTCAGCAGGCGATCTCGCTGACTGGCGTTTAGATTCTTCGAGCCAATGCTGAACCAATGCAACCGCTTGTTCAGCGATTTGTTCACGCTCGATTCGTTGCACCTAAAACACTCCAATTTCAGGCAGGGCGTGGGTAGTAGCACTGCCGAACATCATTGTTTTGTAAACAAGGCAATCATCCCAGAGGATGGACTTAGTAGGCGACATTCAGGGAGCATGCAGGATTCATTCAGACTGTGGCACCAAACTGAACTCATGACAAGCTTTAAAACCAACTCATTTACCAGCCAAGAGAAGAGGCCGCTGGTTTTAGTTGAGCCTAATCCCCGAGTCAAACTTGGGGTCAAGAAATTGCTGAGAGTCAGTCGTGGCCAAGATCTAGTTGAATCGATTGGCTGGTTGAGCTTGCTATGGGTCATCTTTACCTTCCTTATAGATGGTGGCCTTACCGGTCTAACCGATCTTCACGCGGCGCTCAGCGCAGTCGATCGCCTCAGTGCTTTGGTGGCAACCGATCTACTACTTATCCAAACCCTTCTTATAGCTCGTGTTCCATGGCTCGATAGGTTGTATGGTCACGACCGAGCGACTCTTACTCATAAGCGTCTTGGTAAGCCGGTTCTCTATTTAGTAATAGTCCACTTCTTAGCTGTCACTTGGTCTTACGCAATGGCTGACTCAAAGAATGTCGTTGATGAATTTTTGACTATGCTCTCTAGCATTCCTGATTTAGTAACTGGAACCATAGCATTCGTTTTGATGATCATTGTTGTTATTACCTCAATCAAAATCACAAGAAGCAGATTGAGTTACGAAGCTTGGTACCTTGTCCACTTACTTGCTTACGGCGCGGTGATGCTTGCTATTCCCCACCAAATCAATGTTGGAACAGACATTGCTGGTAAACCGTTGGCTCAATTGTTTTGGATAACTGCTTATCTATTTGTTGGGTTAAATATTCTTTGGTTTAGGTTACTCAGTCCAATTGTGCTCTCTGGATTACATGGACTTAGAGTTTCTGGCAGCGTCGCAGAATCGAGCGATGCTACCTCTATTTATATCTCCGGTAGAAAGTTGAAAAGTTTTCAGGCTAAATCTGGGCAGTTCTTTATTTTAAGATTGGTCACACCAGGTCAATGGTGGCGAGCGCATCCATTTAGTCTCTCTGCTGCTCCGACAGATAGCACTCTAAGATTTACTGTCGGTAACCGAGGTGATGACACCGAGTTGATGCAAAGTATCAAGGCTGGAACACGTGTAATTCTTGAAGGTCCATATGGGGTCTTCACAGAAGATAGAAGAACACAAGAAAATGTTGTATTGATTGCTGCCGGTATCGGTGCGCCACCTATTAGAGCTCTTGCTGAAAGCATGGCTGCAAGACCAGGAGACGTTTCTGTTCTTTATCGAATGAGAAACAAAAATGATGCTGCTCTTGCAGAGGAGCTTGCTAAGCTTGCAAAACAGCGCGGTTTCTACTTTCACATTCTTGAAGGCTCAAGAAAGAGTCCAAGGTCATGGTTACCGGCCGGTGAAGATGATCACCTGCCCGATGCTGAACGACTAGTCAATCTTTGCCCTAAGGTCGCAAAATCAGATGTCTTTATCTGTGGCCCCGCAGCGTTTACGCAGACGGTTGAGAAATCCCTGCACCTTGCAGGAACTCCTGCAAACCAAATCCATTCAGAGGAGTTTGCCTGGTGAGAAGATCAAGTCAAATACTAATGGGGGCTGTTTCCTTAACTTCTGTTGTTACAGGTTTTGAACTAGGGGCTAACGCCTCTACGCCAGGTACGTTTGTGCCTCACCCAACGGTTACGCCAACCCCTTCGCCAACAACCCCTACACCTAAACCAACAACGCCAACCCCTAAACCAACAACCCCCACTCCTAAACCAACAACGCCAGCCCCTAAGCCGACAAAGACTCCGCCAGCAAGCACAGTTAGTCACACGAGCAGCCCGGTGTATTACCGGTTTGGTACCGTGCAACTTACGGTTACCAAAAAGGGAACGACTATTACTGATATAACGATGAATCAGGCCGGCGCTACGAACGGTCGAGCTGCCTCGTTTCCTTACCTGATCACTCTTGCTAAGCAAGCCCAAAGTGCGACCTTTGATACCTCGATGATGTCTGGTGCGACCTACTCAACGCAGGCTTTCATGCAAGCACTTGGCGACGCGTTATCTCAGTTCTAGAAGCATGAATCAAGTAAAGGAATTCCGTCACACTGAGTTCTGCATGGGCACGGTGTTCCGCTTTGTTGGAAGAACTGAACTGAACAGCGATAAGGCGATAGCGGAAGCTGTTGCAGTACTTCATGAAGCTGACAGTATTTTCAGTCTTTATAAACCCGATTCACCGCTTAGCAAATTAGCCAGAGGTGAAACATCCGTCGCCCAATGCCCTGCGGTAGTTAATGAGATTTGGGATCTCTGTGAGAAATGGACAAAAGAAACCGAAGGTTGGTTTACCGCCTTCACTCCAGAACATACATTTGATCCTTCCGGTGTCGTAAAAACTTGGGCTGCAAAGCTAGCTGCCGAAAAGCTGGAAGAAAATGGCATTACAGATTTTGCTATGAACGCGGGGGGAGATATACGACTCTCCAAAGAAATCACACCGGGCTTTGCTTTGCGAATTGGAATATCAACGCCAGTGACTATAGCCTCTCCTGAAGCAGGAGTGTTAACCGTTGTTGATTTGAATGACAGCAATTTTCGAGCTGTTGCAACTTCCGGAACGGCAGAACGTGGTGAACATATTTGGAATCCAAAGAATAAATCCTGGGCTAACCAATTAGCGCAAGTAACGGTTGTTAGTGATGATCTAGTTAGCGCTGACGTATGGGCGACTGCTCTATTTGCCGCAGGAGATCAGGGTTTGGCATTAGCTGAAAAGCATGGTCTTCAAGCCTTATTTGTTAACCTTGAAGGTCAACTCTTTTCAACGAAGAGCTTTACAGAACTACTTCATCCAGTCTGATGGAGCGGGTTCTCTTCCCTTTGGAAGAGCAACCGAGGCATTCCACTGGATTACCCATTCAGGTAACTTAGGCTCTGCTGCAGGCCAACCACCAAGACGTTCATTTACTTCAGCAGGAGTTGGAGTTCCTTTAGGGGATTGCAAGAATCTGAGCTTCACAACTGCTTCTGCATATATTTCACCTTTGACGACAAAGCGTTGTCCAATGAAAAACGCTTGGTTATCCCAGCCGAGGATCTTTGTTTCAACATTGAATCGAAGCCAAGGTGTTAGTGATTTTCTAAAGGTAATTGTCTCCTGGACAACAACAGGATGAATCTTTTCTTTCTTTAGTTTCTGCCAGGTATTAGCACGCTTCATCAAATCAAATCGAGCAAGGTCCAGCAGAGTTAGATAGATTCCATTATTCATGTGACGGAATATATCTATGTCTGTCGGCCACACCATGAATTGACGGACGCCAACATCAGCCACAGTTAGTTTGCTACGCCAACGCCAACTTAGATGAGCCCACAGCAGGCGCAACCAAAGTTTCATCTAGTTTTGAATGCTTACCAGATTGTAACGCGCTTAGCAGGATCAAGCCACATTGAATCTGCATCCGTGACACCAAAGGCGTCATAGAAGGAATCAAAGTTGCGAGCCACCTGGTTGCAACGGAATTCGCTAGGTGAGTGTGGGTCAGTGGCAAGACGTTGAATAGCAATCTCGTCTCTTGACTTACCTCTCCAAATCAAGCCCCAAGAAAGGAAGAATCGCTGTGCACCGGTTAGGCCATCAATTACTGGAGGTTCTTGACCGTTCAGGCTCATTAGGTACGCCTTGTATGCAATGGTGATTCCACCAAGGTCACCGATATTCTCGCCGATGGTGAGAGCGCCGTTGACCTTGAATTCATCTGAAAGACCATCAGGGGTTAGCTCGTCATACTGCTCGATGAGAATCCTAGTTCTGTCTTCGAAAGCTGCTCTGTCTTCTTCAGTCCACCATGAGATAAGAGCTCCATCGCCGTCATACTTAGATCCCTGATCGTCGAAACCGTGGCCGATTTCATGTCCAATAACTCCACCGATACCGCCGAAGTTAACAGCGTCATCTGCATCCAAGCTAAAGAATGGTGGCTGCAAGATCGCTGCCGGGAAAACGATTTCATTGAAGCCAGGGTTGTAATAGGCGTTCACTGTCTGCGGAGTCATGAACCACTCTTCGCGATCTAGTGGAGCACCGATTTTCGCTGCTTCCTTATCTGCCTGCCAAGCTGATGCACGACGCACGTTACCAACTAAATCGTTGCGATCAATAACAAGGGATGAGTAGTCCTTCCACTTGCTTGGGTAACCAATCTTTGGGTTGAACTTAGAAAGCTTAACTAATGCCTTCTTCTTGGTGTCTTCGGTCATCCAGTCAAGGTTCTTGATTGACTCTTCGTAGGCCTTGATCAACCATTCGACTAGTTCATCCATGCGAGCTTTAGCTGCAGGTGGGAAATGCTTCTCAACGTAGATCTCTCCAACGGCTTCACCAAGAGATCCCTCAACCAGCTGAACTCCACGCTTCCAGCGTGCACGCATCTCTGGTTGTCCAGTAAGAGTCTTGCCATAGAAATCAAAACGAGTGTTAACGAATGCATCACTTAGGTAAGGAGCTGTTGAGTTAATGACCTGCCACTGCAACCACAATTTAACTGCAGCAATGTTGCCTTCGTTGTATACAGAATTGATTCCTTCAAAGAATGAAGGCATCATGACGACTGTTTCAAAAAGAATCTTCGAATCAAACTTCATTCCTTCGAGATATGACGCCCAATCGAAAGTTGGCATCATGTTTTTTAGGTGCTCGAAAGTTATTAGGTTGTATGTCTTCTCAGCATCACGAGATTCAACTACGCTCCAGTGCAACTTAGATAAACCGGTTTCAAATGCCATGATGGTCGCAGCATCTCTATCAGCATCTGCTGCTGACCAACCTGCATGCTGAAGCATTGAAGCTATGTATGGAAGATAAGCGTCTCTGAACGCTGCGTACTTCTCATCGTGATAGTAAGACTCATCAGGAAGACCTAACCCACCCTGATACATGTTCACAAGGTATCTTTCGGGATTACCCGGGTCGTTGTTCACATAAAAACCAAATAGACCCGTTGAACCAGTTCGTTCTAATTCACCCATGATACGAGTGAGCTCTGAAAAGTTAGCCTTGGCGATGCGATCTAGATCTGCAGCAATCGGAGCAGCACCTAGTTCATTAGCTCTAGCCTCGTCCAAGAACGATGCATACATGTCACCGATCTGTTGGCTTACCCCTGGCTTAGGGTTTGCTTGCGCATCCTCGAGGATTGCTTTAACGGCATCCTCCGAGTCATCACGGAGCTTATAGAAAGAGCCATGAACAGCCTGATCGGCTGGGATCTCCTCGTTTTTCAGCCAGTCACCGTTGGCGTGTCTGAAAAGGTCGTCTTGCGGTCTGATAGCTGGGTCAGAGCCAGCTTTGTTGATTCCTAGAATGTCAGTCATGGGCTTAATCCTAGGGCTGTTTTAGAGATGGCGATATCCCTACAATTACAAGAGTGGAACTACAAAAAATCATCCTTTATTACGGCTTCACTCCTATCAGTGACCCTGAGGCCGTCAAGCTATGGCAGCAGAATCTCTGCGAAAGCCTAGGGCTCAAGGGTCGTATCCTCATTTCTAAGCATGGAATCAACGGCACCCTGGGTGGCGACATGTCAGCGCTCAAAAAGTACGTTAAAACCACAAAGCAATACACCGGGTTCAAGAAGATTGACTTCAAATGGTCAATGGGTACCGGTAATGACTTCCCGAGACTTAGAGTCCGTGTTCGCAATGAACTAGTTGCCTTCGATGCACCAGATGCCATCACTGTTACCGATAAAGGCATTGTTAACGGTGGCAAGCACCTTAAGCCAAAGGCTGTTGACCAGTTGGTGGCCGAACGTGGTGATGAAGTCGTCTTCTTTGATGGCAGAAATGCTTTTGAAGCCGAGATTGGTCGTTTCAAGAACGCAATCATCCCGGATGTCCAAACTACTCACGACTTTGTTCAAGAAATTCAAAGCGGTAAATATGACGACATCAAAGATCGTCCTATCGTCACATACTGCACCGGTGGAGTTAGATGTGAGATTTTGAGTGCAATCATGATTGAGAATGGCTTCAAAGAGGTTTACCAAATTGATGGTGGCATTGTTCGTTACGGTGAAAGCCAAGGAGATAACTCGCTTTGGGAAGGCTCACTATATGTCTTTGATGACAGATTGAACATTAACTTCACAGAGGATGCTAAAACCATTGGTAAGTGTGAAAAATGTTCTGCTCCAACATCGAACTTCAGAAACTGCACATCACTTGGTTGCAGGGACCTCATTTTGCTTTGTGATGATTGTGCGGGGATACCTGAGAATCTAGGATGTTCGCCGAAGCACACCAGAGGTAAACGCCGAGCTCAAGTCGGCTAAGACTTAAATAACTAAACCCCAGGTTTTAACACCTGGGGTTTAGTTACTTAACCAGAGAGGAGAAGTTACTTGGTAGGGTCTGTCACAGTGATACTTTGTGTTGAACTAACGGAAATGAGCGATACTTTGTAGTCGCCAGGGTGTGGCAAGTTCAAAGTGATGGTTTGTGAACCAGTTCCCGTTACATCAACTGTGAAACTGCGATCTGGACGAACTGGTGCACCAACAGGAGGAGTTGGAGCATTTGCTGGCTTTACCTCTGTTACAAGAAGTTGGTAGGTGCCGGTGGCTGGAACATCAACAGTTACGGTCTGAGTGATTGGAGCGAAGTCACCCTTAGGGCCATGGCCGCGTCCTTCATGGCCGCGTCCGTCACCATCTTTATCACCTGGCCCACCAAATCTAGGTGGGGCTGGTTTGGTTTTTGGGGTCGGGGTGGCAACCACTGATTTGCTGGTCCCCTTCGGATTCGGCTTAATCGGACTCTTGCTAGCAAGAGCTGGAGAAGCAAGCAGCATCGCAGAAGCTGCAATCACTGAAGTAGTAACTAGAACTGACTTATTCTTTAGGTTCATGAGATTATCCTTCGTTTGGTTCTAAGTTCAAACATACAAACTAAGGGTAGCCAGGGTGTTGAAATTCAGGTTCAATCAATCTAATTGACAGTGTTCTACCAGTTTTATAGACAGCTAGCCACTTATTTAGTTGCTTGACCTTAAACTTGACCCAGAGCGAGTGAAGGATAAAGTTTTGGGTTTTGTAGAGAACTTTGAGCGTCGCCTTGAACGATTTGTTAATGGTGCTTTTTCTAAGGCATTTAAATCGCAGTTGCAGCCGGTTGAAATTAGCGCTGCTATCAAGGCCAAGATGGATAAGGGTGCGGCGGTAGTTGACCGTGATCGCATCCTTGCGCCTAACTCATATACGGTTCGGTTATCTCAACCTGACTTTTCCAGACTTACTCCAATGGGAGATGGGCTGGTGGCTGAAATAACCAGACAGGTGGCTGCTCACGCTAAGAAACAGCGATACCAATTCAGCTCTGAATTGCAAATAGCTCTCGAAACATCACCGTCATTGGCAGTTGGCCAAATCCAGGTAAGCGGGAGTGGAGCTAAAGCACCAGAAGTGGCTAATGTAACTTGGACTCCAGCGCTTGATTTCGGCGGTAAGCGATACCTTTTAGCAAAGAGTAGAACAACTGTCGGCAGAGATCAAGCTGCCGATATTGCTGTTAATGATTCTGGGCTATCTAGGACCCACTTCGCTATTAGTTGGGATGGTTCCGAGGCTGTTATTGAAGACTTGGGTTCAACTAATGGAACCAAGGTTGCAGGCAGGGTTATTAAGTCACAGGCAATAACCGCGGACACCGTCATCGAAGCCGGCAGAACAGAGTTTGTTTTCAGAATCATCGCTAAAAATCAGGATGGTGTCTGAGTTGAGTGAACTAGCACTTTTTATTGTTAGAGCAGGTTTCTTACTTGTGCTCTGGTTATTTATTTTGAGCATCGTGGCAATTATTAGAGCAGATCTTTTCAGTGAGCGAGTTCTCTCTCGTGTTGTTGAGAAGAATCTACCTGAGTCTGTTTCATCACCAACCACAGGGTTGACCAATGTGAGCGATTTCGCAGCTGCTCCAGGTTCGGCAACTGTTGTCTCTGCCATGAATGCTGTTCAAACAACCCTGGTGGTAATCGATGGACCACTCCAAGGTTTGGAACTGGTGTTAGACAGAAAAGAAATTCGAATTGGTCGTGCCCCTAATAGCGATTTTGTTATTGATGATGACTATGTTTCTTCTCAACATGCTCGAATTCAGAGATCTGAAGATGGTTGGGTAATCCAAGACTTGAACTCGACCAATGGCACCTACGTTGATGGGCAACGAATCGGTGCTCCCATAACGCTCAGATCAGAGATGCAAATACGTATTGGTAAAACCATATTTGAGCTAAGGGGTTAGTTATGGCCCTAAAGCTAGTTAGTGTATCCAAAAGCGACAAAGGTAAAGTTCGCAGCAGTAACCAGGACAGTGGTTACTCTGGGGTCAACCTATTTGTTGTTGCTGACGGCATGGGTGGTCACGCTGGCGGAGACATCGCATCTGCAATTGCGACGCAACACGTTGCAAAAGTTGATGATGTTTATCAAGATGGCGAACTAGCGATAGGGGCATTGCTTAACGCTATGCGTGAAGCAAATGTTAAGTTAACTGAAACTGTTTCTAGATTTGGATACCTTGCTGGCATGGGTACCACCATGGACGCGGTTTTGATCACTGGTCATTTAGCTAACATCGCTCACATCGGTGATTCAAGAGTTTATTTACTTAGAGATAACACCATGACTCAAATTACAAAAGATCACACTTTCGTTCAGAAGTTAGTTGACTCTGGAAAAATCACCGAGGAGGAAGCTCTATACCACCCGAGAAGAAATGTTTTGATGCGTGTCCTGGGTGATGCTTCCGAAGAGCCCGAATTTGATATTCATCAGATAGAAATCAGAGACGGTGATCGACTGCTACTTTGCTCTGATGGTTTGTGTAGCTATGTGCCGGCACCAATCATTGAAGAAAACATGCGCGTGGCAAATCTTGATGAGGCCATCGATTTACTTATCGATGAAGCTAAGGAGTACGGTGCACCAGATAACGTAACCGTGCTTATCCTAGAAGCTCGTGAAACAACAGAGCAGAACGAAGCAAGCGTTGGCATTACCTGGCTAGGTTCCGCTGCCAATGAGGTAGTTATCAAATCCAATAGCGCTGGAAGAATTCTGGAGATCTTTAGCCCAGTGCGCTGGCTAGAAGCATTTAGGGATTCAGCCAGTAAGGAGGCGTTCTTTTCAGAAAAAGACCCTGCCCTAGCTAAAGCAATCGATGAGTTTGGTGGCAAGGTCCGTAACTGGAAACTAAGAGGTTTGGCATTATTTGTTATTCTCGGGCTGGTTTCCGGCGCTAGTCTCTGGGGTGTCTACGCGTATACCCAGACCAGATACTACCTAGGTGTCGAAGATGGCAAAGTGGCAATTTATCAAGGAATAAAGGAATCTTTCGCCGGCTTTGGCTTCTCAAAGCTTTACGAAAAATCATCGTTAGATTTGACCAGCCTCCCGGACTTCCAACAGGAACTACTAGTTAGAAGTATCTCCGCTGACAGCCTCAGCGATGCCAAGGCAAAGTTAGAACAAATCATTGAGAGTACCAACAATGGCTAGCCGGGTTCGCGTTATGCCAAAAAAGCGCAACCTTGAATTAATCATGCTGCTCTTCGGCTTTGGTCTTTATGCGTTTGAACTAGCTCAAGTCCAACTAGCGACAATATTCATTCTTCGAGCTGACGCTTGGCTATTTTGGTGGCTACCGGTTTTAGCTGCAACAGCATTTCACATTTTGCTCCGATACCGAGCGAGCGATGCTGACCCATTGTTATTGCCAATTACTTTCCTGTTGAACTCACTAGGTATCGTAATAATTTATCGATTGGACCTAGTCAAATCTGCTTCAGCAATTGATAACACCGTTGGGCTTCGTCAGGTGGTGTGGACCATGGTCGCCATTGTGCTTGGCGCAACAGTGCTGTTCTTAGTGAGATCCCATTTATCTTTTCGTCGATACATATACATTTCAATGGCCGCCGGTGTCGTGTTGCTGATCCTCCCGTTATTACCTGTAATAGGTAAAACAGTAAGCGGCGCTCACCTATGGGTTAACCTTGGTCCACTAAGTTTTCAACCGGGTGAACTTGCCAAGATAGCTCTCACTGTTTTCTTTGCTGGATATCTCACTTCCAGAAGAGAGGCCTTAGCTGTTGTTGGTAGGAAAAGTTTTGGTCTTCGCATTCCACCAGCAAGAGAATTGGGGCCAATTGTTTTCATCTGGTTGGCTAGCTTGGCTGTCTTAGTCTTACAGAGAGATCTTGGAACTTCATTACTTTATTTCGGCTTGTTCTTAGTTTTGATTTATGTTGCAACTGGAAGAGTGTTTTATGTACTAGTAGGTCTGGTGATGTTTGTTGCAGGAGCATTAGTTGCCTCGAGGTTGATGAGTTATGTCGGCGGCAGATTAGACGGCTGGCTAGATCCACTCAGTGACACAAACTATTCGGCTGACGGTGGTTCCTACCAAATAGTTCAGTCCATGTTTGGTTTAGCGCACGGAGGACTATTTGGAACAGGTTTGGGTGGTGGTTTACCATCTATTGTTCCGTTAGCTCAAAGCGATTTCATCATTTCTGCAATAGGTGAAGAGCTTGGTTTGGTTGGTTTGTTTGCGGTTCTGGCAATGTATATGATTTTGGTTTCTAGAGCGCTTCGGATTGCTAATGCCCATGCAGATGATTTCAGCAAATTGCTAGCAGTTGGTTTAGGTTTTGTTCTTGCCCTGCAGTGCTTCATAGTTATCGGTGGAGTGTTGCGGGTTGTTCCACTAACGGGACTAACTACTCCTTGGTTGACCGCTGGTGGTTCATCGCTTGTTGCGAACTGGATAATCATCGCATTGCTATTACGTCTTTCAGATACTCTCCCTAAAGCAGGGACGGTGACTTCATGACTCCCGAAATTAAAAGAGTGACTTATGTAATTCTGTTGATGTTCTTATCGCTCTTCGTTGCAGCGAGCGCAATGCAGGTATTCAACGCTGATGCGCTAAACAATGATTCAAGAAATCAGCGGGCTGTCTATGACGGGTATAAAACTCAACGCGGAGCGATCTTGGTAAACAACAAACCAATTGCTGAATCAATCAAAACCTCAGATGCATACCAATACTTACGTAAATACACCGGTCAGCAATACAGTGCACTGACTGGTTTTTACTCTTTGTATCAGGGCAGGACCGGGCTAGAGAACTTCTTAGATAGCTCGCTGCGTGGCGATAATTCAGCCCAATTCTTTGAGCAACTAAACGCTTTGTTCTCCGGTAACCCCGTGACCGGTGCGTCAGTTGAATTGAGCATAGATCAGGCTGTTCAGCAGGTGGCATGGGATGCGTTGGGTAATAAAAAAGGTGCGGTCATTGCGATAGAGCCAACTACTGGAAGAATACTCGCTTTGGTTTCTAAGCCTGGCTTTGACCCGAATTTACTCTCAACACACAACATCTCCAACGCATCTGCGAATTACAAGAAATTGCTAACTGCCAAGGGTGCCCCTCTTATTAACCGCGCTATCGGTGGAGATCTATATGCACCTGGTTCCATTTTCAAATTAGTGGTTGCCTCAGCCGCTTTTGAGTCGGGTAAGTACTCGCCTCAGAGCACGATTGCTAATCCTAGAAAATACACCTTGCCTGGCACCAAGACAGTTATAACTAATTCCGGTGAGAGTAGTTGTGGTGGAGCAAAGCGGGTTTCAATTGCAACAGCCCTAAAGCTTTCCTGCAACATACCATTTGCACAACTAGGAATTGCTTTAGGTCAGGATGCCATTGCTGCCCAAGCTAGAGCATTTGGTTTCGGAGAATCTTTGAATGTCCCGCTCAAAGTTACCCCAAGTGTCTATCCAATGAATATGGATTCTGCTCAAACCGGTTTATCTTCCTTTGGTCAGTTTGATGTTCGAGTCAGTCCTATGCAGATGGTGATGATTAGTGCCGCTATTGCTAATGCTGGGGTTGAAATGCAACCTTATTTAGTTGATCAGATTTTCACATCCAATCTGACGCTGCTTGAAGAAGCAAAACCTGCAGAGCTAAGAAGGTCTATTACTACCAGCACCGCAGAGCAAATTAAAAAGATGATGGTGGCTGCTGTTTCATCTGGAGTTAGCTCTAACGCTCAAATCCCTGGAATTAAAGTAGCGGGTAAAACTGGAACAGCGCAAAATGGTGTTGGTCAACCTTATACTCTTTGGTTCACCGGTTTCGCACCTGCTGATAACCCACGTGTTGCTGTTGCTGTTGTGATTGAAGATGGTGGTGGCATGGGGCAATCAGGTAGAGGCAATACGCTGGCGGCTCCTATAGCCAAGAGAGTTATGCAGGCGGTGTTGCGCAAATGAAACCAGAAGAAGGAAAACTCTACGGGGGCCGATACCGACTAATCGCTCGGATCGCTACCGGTGGCATGGGAGAAGTTTGGCAAGCTCAGGATGAAATCATCTTGCGAAAAGTGGCTATTAAGATTCTGAAGCAGCAATACATGGGTGATCCTGATTTTGTGGAACGTTTTAGAACAGAAGCAAGACATGCAGCCATGATCAATCATGATGGAATTGCTAATGTTTATGACTACGGCGAAGACGATGGTTCTGCTTTCCTAGTAATGGAATTAGTTCCGGGTGAATCCTTGTCTTCAATTCTTGAAAGAGAAAAGACACTACCTCAGCAACAAGTAGTCTCAATCATTGCTCAAACGGCTTTGGCATTGGATGCCGCCCACCGAGAGGGTTTAGTGCATCGAGACATAAAGCCGGGTAACCTCCTTATCTCACCAGAAGGCCATGTGAAGATAACTGACTTTGGTATTGCCAGATCTGCCAATCAGGTCTCGCTTACTCAAACCGGTCAGGTGATGGGAACTGTTCAGTATCTAGCTCCCGAACAAGCTACCGGCAAGGCCGCCACCGCAGCGGGAGATATCTACTCATTGGGCATTGTTGCCTACGAAGCCCTTGCTGGTAAACGTCCTTTCAAAGGCGATAGCCAAATGGCAATCGCTATGGCCCAGATCAATGACGCCCCGCCAGCATTGCCGGAAGAGATTGACCACAAATTAGCTAAGTTGATCATGGACTGTATGGCTAAAAAGCCTGACCAGAGGCCAAGTTCAGCACTGGCTCTAGCGGCCAGAGCAGAGGCTTTGTTAGCCGATGCCCCGATGCATATTCCGATGCATACTGTAATACCTCCGGTTATTGCGCCAGTATCGGATGAAACAACCGTTATCAACACTGATACCAAACCAACTGAATCAGCTCCGGCAATTTGGCCATGGGTAGCACTTATTGTCATCTTGCTTTCAACTATCGGGGTTGTCATTTGGACGGGGCTACTATCGCCGAAGCCGACAATAAAACCAAGCCCAACACCATCGCATTCTCACACTCCAACTGTTAAGCCAACCCCAACCCCAACAACAGAAAAAGTTGTTGTTCTATTAAGCCAGTATCAAGGTATGGATGTTTCACTCGTTATACCTAAACTCACCGAACTAGGGCTAATCGCAGAACCAATAGCAGGAACAGCTATCCCTGCTGATGACCCTCGCATTTCTCAGGTGTATGACTTATCGCCACTGGGCTCCATCGAAGTTGGAAGCACTATTCAGGTTTATTACTATCAGCAGATGGCCGATCCAAACACGGTGACTAACTAACAGTGAAGTCTAAGTTTTATTAGCACCTAGCAAAGATAAACTTTGAGAGGTTGGGAAACTGAAGTACGACCTATTTGAAATGGAGCGGTGAATGAGCGAAAGTAACAAGATCATCGCTGGCCGCTATGAATTAGGTGAACTAATTGGTCGCGGTGGTATGGCTGAGGTTTACTCAGGAATCGACACTCGCCTAGGCAGAACAGTGGCAATTAAGTTGTTGAAAGCTGACTTAGCTGCCGATTCAAGTTTTGAAATTCGTTTTCGTCAAGAAGCCCAAGCATCTGCCCGTATGGCTCATCCGACAATTGTTCGAGTCTATGATGCTGGGGACGAGGTCACTCGAGATGCCAATGGCGTCGAACGTCACCTGCCATATATTGTTATGGAACTCGTACGTGGTGAAGTCCTCAGAGACACGCTTCGTCAACGTCGGCTAACTCAGCAAGAAGCCATAGCATATGCCACTGGTGTGCTAACTGCCCTTGAGTTCTCCCATGCAGCTGGTGTTATTCACCGAGATATCAAACCGGCGAATGTCATGATTACCGATTCAAATGCGGTGAAGGTGATGGATTTCGGCATCGCTCGAGCCGTCAGTGATTCTTCTGCAACCCTTGCACACACCAATGGAATAGTTGGAACAGCTCAATACTTCTCCCCAGAACAAGCCAGGGGAGAGACAGTTGATATGAGGACTGATCTTTATTCCACCGGTGTTTTACTTTATGAAATGCTGACCGGTCGTCCACCGTTTACCGGTGAAACTGCTGTATCAGTTGCTTACCAGCACGTTAGTGAGCAAGCGCCAACGCCTTCATCAATTAACCCAAGCATTTCAAGTGCAATTGACTCGGTGGTTATGAAGTCACTAGCTAAAGAACGAGATGCTCGTTTCCAATCTGCTAGCGAATTCCGGGCTGCCCTTGTTGCCAGTGTTAACGGTCAGTCTGTCCAAAGCTTTGATGATGGGTCACAGCCAGCGACTGCGCCAATGCAGCCCATCGATGTTGAGGAGTTGGCAGCAACTGTTCTGCAACCACAGATTCCTGAAAGTGACCTCTTCACCGAGCTCCTCGCCAGCGCGAACGATGAAGCTACTGGCGCTATTAATTCTGTGCCTGACACAACTACCAGAGTTTTATCTGAAGAACTTGACGGTTTTACCCAATTAGGTTTTGAAACAGGTAGCACTCAGGTAATAAGTACAAACCTAAAGCCAAGAAACAGCACAGACAAGCCTTCGGCTGGATTGTTGTGGGGGTTCGCTAGCGGTGCTGCAGTTTTAGTTATCGGTTTAGTTGTTTGGCTGTTAGCCGGTGGTGCTTCATTAATTAATTTTGGTGGTGGGGGTGCAAGCAAGATTTTGGTAGCTGATGTGATCGGTAAAACCTATGAAGATGCATACACAACTTTGACTAAGCAGAAACTTTTAGTTGACAAGCAATTGCAACTTTCCGACACGGTTGCTCTCGGTACTGTTATTTCTACCGATCCGCCGGCAGGACAGCAGGTTGGAGCTAAAACAACTATCACAGTTTTGGTTTCTTCGGGTAAAGAACAAGTCTTAATGCCTGATCTTCGAGGGCTTACTGAACAGGAAGCTACTGTTGCCCTCGCCGATGCCAAGTTAGCACTTGGCACCATTACGCAAGCTGACTCTGCCACTGTTGCTCAGAACTTAGTTATCTCTTCAGAGCCTACGGCTAACCAAAATGTAGCGGCTGGAACTGTTGTGAACCTTGTGATTTCAACCGGTATGGTTACTGTTCCAAATGTTGTGAATTTAGATCAGA
>Ga0214921_10004319_pt1 | contig 20973 bp, 17 predicted proteins | sample LL1505_MetaG_FD_177992 | JGI IMG/M metagenome (GOLD analysis project Ga0214921, IMG submission 177992) | Freshwater microbial communities from Lake Lanier, Atlanta, Georgia, United States - LL-1505 | ecosystem: Environmental > Aquatic > Freshwater > Lake | place: USA: Georgia | collected...
TAAGTCGTTGAGTATCAAAGCGACCCTAACGGGATTCGAACCCGTGTTACCGCCGTGAAAGGGCAGTGTCCTAACCGCTGGACGATAGGGTCTGCAGAAGAGCGAGGAAATTAAGCGAAAGAAATGTTGAGGGCAAGAGTTATTTGGGATTCGCGATGTTTTTTTATCGGGGAGTGTCTCAGCAGAAATCCAGCGCGAGGTCGATGGATGGGGCCGAGTGGGTAATGGCCCCGACAGAAATGAAATGAACGCCGGTCTCGGCAATGGAGCGAACGGTTTGAAGATTCACCCCGCCACTCGCTTCGAGTTGGATGTGAGACGGGCAGAGACGCACGGCCTCGCGCAGGTCCTGGAGCGACATATTGTCCAGAAGAATCACATCCACTCCGTGCAAAAGAAAAAAACTTTTAACCTGAGCGAGCGTGTCGGCCTCGAGTTCCACTTGGAGGCCCGGATACGCTGCGCGAGCGGCGGCGATCATTTGTTGAAGGGTGTCGAGATCCAACCCGGCTGCGAGATGATTGTCTTTGACCATGAACATATCGTGGAGTCCGCGCCTGTGGTTGCGGGCGCCTCCATGAGCGACGGCGGCTTTTTCCAGAAGACGCAGGCCGGGTGTGGTTTTGCGGGTGTCAAGTATGACAGCGCCCGTGCCACGAACGGCCTCCACAAAGGCGCGCGCCATGGTGGCGACACCGCTGAGACGTTGGATGAAGTTGAGTGCAGTGCGTTCGGCCGTAAGGATGGATGCAGTACTTCCCTCCACCGATAAAACGAGATCCCCAGTTTCAAGCGCGGCACCATCCGACTTGTGGATTCGCACCTTCAGCTCGGAATCAATGCGATGAAAGATCTGCTCTGCGACTTGTGTACCCGAGAGGCAAGAGGGCTCTCGCGCCACGATCCTAGCCTGTGACTGTGAGCCCGGCAGTGTGAACCACTTTGCTGTAACATCCCCTGCCCCGATATCCTCTGCGAGGGCGAGATCAACGATGTCTGGAGCCGGTGCAGGCATTTTGGTGATGATGGGAGAATCAGATTCCGGCAGAAGCCGGCGAGGAAAGAACAGGGAGCTCAAGAAGCCGGCGCTGCCAATTCATGAGAGCGGGCGAGGACAAATCGTTCGCCGTCGCATCCAATGCGGCCCGAGGGGCAATGATGGATGAGTCGAGTTGAAGCTCGGCAGCCACACGGTCGCGAATTTTTTTGAGGTCTTCAAAGCGATCGAGCTGCTCGCGGGAGGGACGCTTGCGACGAACTTTCTCGGTCTGCGGCCATTCTTTTTCAGGAATCTGCATGGCGAGAGCGACGACGACTTCAAAGCTTTTGCGGCGACGTCCATTCATGCGGGGCGTGGGAAAGGCCCCTCCGTTTGCAACCTGCTCGGCAACGCGGAGCATGTCTTCGTTGCCGATGACATGAAAGGCCGGACGGTCCCATGCCCGGGCTTCCGCATCCCGCCAGAACCACAAAATGCGAAGCACCGCTTGAGCCCGAGGCGAGAGGGCCGAGGACCCCGTGATGCGCCAGACCGTGTTGTCATCGCGCTCTTTGACTTCGCGCGCCGCGGCGATCATGCGGTCGCGGGACTCGTAAAACCACCCAAGACGCCCCGTGCGCTGCAGGTCGCCCTCGAGGATGTCTGCAATTTCAAGCAGGTAGCGGGTATCGTTGATGGCGTATTCAAGCATTTCCTGCGGGAGCGGGCGGATTGCCCAGTTGGCCTTCTGCGAGGCCTTCGAGAGGTCAATGCTAAAGTACTCCTTCACCAGAGCGGCTAGGCCGAAGGCCGTCTTTCCCAAGAGGCGGGAGGCGATCATCGTGTCAAAGAGATCAACCGGCTCAAATTTACCCGTCCGACGAAGCAGGCGCAGGTCGTAATCTGCCCCGTGAAAAACGAGCCTTCGAGAGCAAACGAGATCGTAAAGTGGCTGGAGGTCGATCTCCGCAAGCGGATCCACGAGCACGTGGTCGGACCCACCGCTTATCTGGATCAGACAAACTTTCTCAAAATAGCAGTGCAGGCTGTCCGCCTCGGTATCAATAGCAATGCGGTCGCACGCGGACAGCTTGGCAACAAAATCCGCAAGGGCTTTCTCTTCAGCAATCAAGGCTCTGCAATAAATTTTTCAGGCAGCAGAAGGTCTCCCGCATGGCGCGCCCTGGGTTCACGCACCTGAGTGGTGCCATCGGTGGGCACGGTGACAAATGGTCCACCAGCAAGTGGTGCAGGCTCGCTGAAAGCGACGCCAGCCATCTCGCTGTGCTTGCCTTGAAGCGGAAAATCTTTCCTGAGCGGATGGTAGGGATAGCCGTCCCACATGAGGATACGCCGGAGGTCCGGGTGATTCGTAAAATGAAGGCCCATCATGTCGTAAGCCTCGCGCTCATGCCAATCGGCAGTTGGCCAGATATCGGAGACTGTCGGCACGTTGCAATCATCTTCGCTCACAGAAATTTTGAGGCGCAGGTGAACACAATCCTTCATGGAATAAAGCTCATAGACGACCTCATAGCGGGGTTCGTCGCCGAAATGATCTACACTTGAAAGGTCAATGAGGTAGTTGAATCCGAGATTATCTCGGGAGTAGAGGCAGATATCCCGAAGCGACGATGCTTTGATACGCAGAGTCGTCTCATCGCGAAAATGGGATTCTTCAATGATGGCTGCCGGAAAGGCTTCGCGCAGTTTACCGGACATTTCGTCAGATCTCATAGGGATTCCAATAGTTCCTTTTTCTGGTCCACCAGCGAATGCTCGCCCATGATTTTTTTCTGAAGGCGCATCAGACCATCAAGCAAGGCCTCAGGACGCGGAGGGCAACCCGAAATATAGACATCCACAGGGATCAGATGATCGATGCCCTGCAGCACGGCATAGCTCCGATACATGCCGCCAGAGGACGCGCAGGCGCCCATGGCAATGCACCATTTTGGCTCCGGCATTTGATCCCAGATGCGTTTCACGGAGAGGGCCATCTTGTAAGTTACCGTGCCGGCGACGATCATCACGTCGGCCTGACGAGGCGAAAAACGCATCACTTCCGCGCCAAAGCGGGATATGTCAAAGCGGGAAGAAGAGGCTGCCATGAGTTCAATCGCACAGCATGCAAGCCCCATGGGCATTGGCCAAAGAGAATTGCTCCGCATCCAGTTAATTGCGGCATCGACCTGAGTGAAGATCACATTTCCTTCAATCTTCGCATCGTAAGCGACTGGGCTGAGTGTTGGGGTCATTACTTATAACCTATTTTCCGCATGCAATTCGGCAAGCCAAATCATTAAAATCTTGGCTTGCGCGCGGGGAAGGTTGGTTCAAATGATGCAACTCCTGACGTAATGAAGCCGAAATCTCTCCACTTTCGCGTTTTTGCTTTGGTTCTGGCTGCATGGTGCGGTGTTTCCTCGTCTTTGAGCGAGGAGCCCCTTCGCCGCATCGCTGCGGGCTCCTGCAACCGCCAGGATTTGCCTCAACCGCTCTGGAATGCGATCCTGGGGTTCCATCCAGAACTGTGGGTTTGGCTTGGTGACAATATCTACGGAGATACGGACGACATGTCCGTCCTCAAAAAGAAATGGGACAAGCAAAAGGAAAATCCAGGCTACAAGCATCTCCTAAGCATGTGCCCGGTGGAGGGAATCTGGGATGACCATGACTACGGCCGCAATGACGCGGGGGTTGAATACCGGTGGAAGCAGGAATCCCAGCATTTGTTTTTGGATTTCCTGGGCGAGCCGCCCGACAGCCCGCGTCGAAGACAATCCGGCATCTATGCCGCTCGCCACTTTGGCCCCGCTGGCCAGCAGGTGTGCTTGATTTTACTCGACGTGCGTACCTTTCGAGGAGCGCCTCGAAAGGGAGAAGATATCCTCGGAGAAGCCCAGTGGGCTTGGCTCAAACAAACCCTCGAAAGCAGCAAAGCGCAGGTCCACATCATCTGCTCAGGAAGTCAAATCCTGCCAAGCGAGCATTCGCATGAGAAATGGGCAGACTACCCAGACTCCCGCGATCGCCTATTCAAACTGCTGGCCGCCACGCAGCCGATCGGCGTCATTTTGCTAAGCGGCGATCGGCATTTCGGAGAGATTTCGCGCTTGGAGAATCCACACGGGGGCTCGGCGCTGTATGAAATGACAACGAGCGGGCTCACCCACTTCTTCAAAAACTTCCAAGGCGAACCGAACAAATCTCGACTCGGTGAAGCCGTCGTAAGTTTGAACTTCGGAACTCTCTCCATCGATTGGCCAAATCGCAACGTGGAACTCGCCATTCGCGACGCCGAAGCCCAATCTGTAAGCACGGCAGGCGTGCGATTCTGAGGCCGATGCAAACTTTTCCCTTGCAGTGACATCATAGCTGGTGGATTTAGTATTTACATGAAACCCCTATTTTCGATTATTTCCCTTGTTTTGGTTGTGGCGGCCTCCCAGGCCTCTCTCGCGCAGAGCTCCGAAAAAACGACCTCCAGTCAAAACGCAAAATCGGCAGCAAATCAGCAAGGCACAACAGCAAATCTCGGAAATGTGAGAGTTGTCAAAATCGAAGGTCGCGGGGTCCAACTCGTCGAGGCCTCGGGGCAGACATCATCTCTCAAGGAGGGTTCGTTCATCCGGCAGGGCACAAAAATCCTCACCGGCAAGGATTGCAATGTCGTCCTCCTTTTTGACAACGGCACCACAGTGAACGTGCAGCCTGATTCGGAATTTTCGATCGAAAAATTCACTCAGGATCCGTTCGATGCCAGCACGGTGGATTATCAAACCCTCAAGTCCGAGCCGTCCAAATCCCTGACGCGTCTGAATATTCCCGAAGGTTCGATCATCGTGGACATCGCCAAACTAAAAAAAGATTCGAGCTTCCAGATTGCGACGCCGCTTGGATCCGCAGGAATCCGGGGCACGAGCCTTGGTATCCGGTCGAATAAAAGTAATTCCGCCAACCCCGTCTCTTTGGGAGTTGCAACGGGAGTTGTACAATTCAAGACCTCGACCGGGTCGCGGGCTGTAAGTGGAGGTCAGTCCTTTGGAATCGGAAACGGAGGAGGATTCACGCCCAATCCGAGTGGTGGTGCAGCTATGCTCAGCTCAACGAGCCAAGCCTCAGCAGAAATGCGACAGGCTGTACCGACCCAGCCCTTCCAAGGAGCGCCTCCCCCAGCCCCTGCTCCTCCAATGGCCGGAAGCAGCTTGACTGCCGCCCAACAGCAGGCTGTGCAGTTGGCATCTGAAAAAGGCACTGAAGCACTGGTCGCCGCTGTGGAAAAACTCGCAGCGGAATCGCCCCAAGCTGCTGCAGAAATCGCTGCGGCTGCCGCTGATGCCCTGCCCACAGCCGCAACGAATGTGGCTCAGGTGGCTGCAACCGTGGCACCTGCCGCTGCGGCACAGATCGCCGCAAGCGTGGCCCAATCTACCCCAAGCTCAGCTCCACAAATTGCAGCCAGTGTCGCCGCAGTTGTGCCTGCAGCAGCAGCTCAAGTCGCCCAGAGCGTCGCAAGCGCGGCCCCGCAAGCGGCAACAGCGATCGCTGCAGCAGTGATCTCAGCCGTGCCTTCAGCCAATGCCTCTGCCATCCAGTCGGCCACACAAACCGGGGCGCAGCAAAGCAACCAGCCGGTCTCGGGCTCGAATCAACCTGCTAACACAGGCGACCAAGGCAGCTCGACTGCTGGCCAGAGCCTCCCTGGACAAACTGGCAGCGCGGCGGGATCCGGAAGCGGAACTCCCCCACGCCCATCAAACTAGGCGACCGGTTTCAAATCCCCGCTCTTTGCCTTCTTAAGAGTATTTTGCTCAGGAAAGCAAAGGGCGATTAGGTTATCAAGGCGTAACCCGAACGGCCGTTCCCACAGGGGCATTTTCAAAGAAACACTGTGCCGCTCCACGAGGCATACGGATGCAACCGTGCGAAGCAGGATAACCGGGGAGATACCCCGCATGCATGCCAACCCCCCCGCAGATTCTCATAAAATACGGCATCGGAGATCCCCTGAATGTCGTGCCTGCAGGACGCGGGTCACGGTTAGAGGTCACATTGGCCACAACGACCTTGCCATCCGCATCGACATAATCTCCGTACAGGCTTGAGATGTGATCAACGTTCTTATCGAGAATCCTGAAGCTCCCAGCAGGGGTATTGTATCCCGCACGCCCACTCGAGATGGAAGAACGCCCAACTTCCACACCGTTCTTAAAAAAGACCGCCGCTTGGCTTGTCAAATTGATCTCGATGGAAGGAGATCCCAAAACTCCATCTCCGTTCCAAACCCATTCCTGACGAGGCTTGGGCTCGGGTTTTTTACTGGAGTGCGAGGCATAAGCGATCTGGTTGTCATCCGTAAGGTAGGCGGTCGAATAAACGCCAATACGCGAATCTCCCCCGCCGCGAGGAGAAGACGAACATCCGACAAAAGCGAAAAACGCTCCCAGCGACAAAGCGAGGGCCAGCCCAAAGGACACCACAGAAAAATACGGCCTTAGCCCCCCTCTGCATTTCACAGAGAGTGACGACAATGATATTTGCCTGAAATAATAATCCGACATAGCGTTGCAAAAAACTTACGACCGCCGGATGGCGTGTCAATGCAGTATATCCCCCACCAACAACGTGGCAGATCGAGGCGTGAATGATTTCCTCTGGGAGTCGCGTCCCTTTCACATAAACCCCAGCCGTAGGGTATATTAAATTAGTATAAGCGCGATGTTTTTGCCCTGGCCCCATCCATTCGCACGGCGAAAGCACCCGTGCCCTTTAAATCTCCTCCCTGCTCGAAGCGGCGTGTCGCATTTCCGAAAATCTGCGAAGGCCTCCAAATGACGCGGACTGAATGAAAAAAATCAGGTGCCATTGGTTTTGAAACCCCGAATGGAGCCTTTTCCCGCAACGATGCAGGTTGGTAATAGGGGAGGTTTCCGCAGTGGCGAGTCTCTAACCGAGAAGCTTGGCGCGGGCGTCTTTCTCGCTCAATCCGCCCGCCACAAGCATCGAAATGGCTTTCTCAATGACAGAGTCTTTTTCTGTGAGAGCTGCGTCTTTTTCTGTGAGAGCTGCGTCTTTTTTTGCGAGGTCCGCGTCTTTCTCCGCAAGGGCGGCACTTTTTTCTGCGAGGGCGGCGTTTGTTTCCGCGACCAAGCGTTCCATGTCCTCGAGGTCTTCGAGGTAGTCGTCCTCGACCTCCATCGTTTCGCGCACGTCGGGCTCGCTGATGGCTTTGATCAGGCGGCGGATAACTCCGTGGAATTTCTCTGGGTAGTCTTCCTCTCGGATGCTGAGCGTGTGGGCGTCGGCGGGATCTTTCTGGCTTTGGTCGAAGATTCCGAGCAAGGATTCCAGATCATTTTGGCGGCGCTGCTTGAGGTGAGGAATCTGCACAATGATGCTGTCGTGGGTGAGGCTTTCGATGAAGTCCTCTTGGTGCGCAATGCATTCACGGCCGGTGGCGTCAAGATACTGCCGAACGACTCGGATTACCGGCGATTCGGTATGCTCGAGCGAATGCCCGAGCAGGTAGATGCTGAGGATCGGCATGGCGCGCAGCTCGCCATCGACCATGTAGGAATTCTCCTTCGAGAGGTATTGCCGACCAAGATATTTGCGAAAGCGCATGATATCGGACGCAAATTTCGCCTTCTGGATTTCAATAATGACGAGCTTTTCTCCGCCGTTGGGTAGTGCAATACGGGCCGAGAAATCGATCCGGAACACCGTGACATTGCGTTGCTCAACATCGGTGCGGTGCTCGGTTGGACGGAATGTGAGCTCGACAATTTCCTCACCGATCATCGTCGAGAGAAAAAGCCGCGCGACCCGGTTGTCATCCAGTAGATATTTGAACGCCCCGTCGTAAATCGGATTGGCGATGCGCGTGAGACCCATGGGATTAATCTCGCCTTTACGAGACAGGCAGGTCAAGTCAAAGGGCTTCCAAAAAAAGAGGTCACACGGCGAATGTTCAGCGCAGCAGATGCGAGGGCGCGCTGGCCTGTTTCTATCGGACTTTAAGGATGGCGGGCGACGCACCGCACTGGCTCGCCGATCAAGGTGAAGAGGGTCCAAGCGCTCCAACAAAAGAAAAACCCATCCCCTACGCGAGAAGAGGATGGGTTTGTTGAAGAACGAAGCGGACGGACTTAGGCACTGAGTGCCTTTTTACGCTTTACGATCACGAATCCAGAAATGCCCACAAGGAGCAAGAGGGAGGCTGCAACTTGAGAAGCTTCAGGAACAGCTGCAGTCTGGCCAGCATTGATTGGGGCATTTGCAGTAGTTTCTACGGCAGCTTGAGCGAAAGAAATACTCGTTGCATCGACAATCACATTAACCCATCCATAATATTTAGGGGCCGATGGCGAATTCGTATTATTAAATATAACGCCGTAGTATCCAGAAGTTGCTGTAGTATAACCACCCAAACCCCCGCCATAACCACTTAAGCCCCCCGCGCCTGTAATGATGTCTTGACCGAAGCTAATGGGATTACGACTCCAAGCAGATAAGCCAACGCCATCAATAAAGCCAAACGCAGGAATGTCGGTTGATTCACTACCAGGTTTTCCAAAAACAGCAGCGACGCCCCAAGCGCCGGTAGATATTGTTCTAATAGACTGATTAATATTATCATATCCAAAAAAAATACTTTGACCTGAAGGCGAAGACGATGTTTGGTTGAGATTTTGAGTAATGATAGCCGCCTTCGCATTTCCAGCGAATGAGGTGAGTCCTACGACGAGAGCTAGAGCTAGAATAGTTTTTTTCATGATTTGGGGTTCTTTGATTTTAGTTTTAGGGTTTTTGTTTAGGGGTGAGAGGCTTGTCTCTGTGGCCCACGGATTTTTGTAAAGCCGAAACCAAGAAAAAATTCTCCAAAGCGCCGCTTCTAGCGAAGACAGCGAACGCATGAGGGACCCGAAGAGTATTTGAAAACACAATAGCCCAATGCCCTCATTGGGGCCAAGGAGGCGGCGAGAAAAAGATACCTAATCAGATGAGAACCGTCTCTTCCTGAAGTGTCTCAGGCTGCAGGCTCTCTGCGGCCTGGGCGATGGCGGCTGCTTCCTCGCTGGCGAGGTTTTCGGATTTGCCTAGGGCTTTGGCGACGCTTTCGGAGGACTTGGATTGGTCTTCCGTTTTGCCACTGAATTTCACGCTGACGAGTTTGCTGACGCCGTGTTCTTCCATGGTGACGCCGTAAAGAAGATCGGCGCGGGAGATGGTGCGCTTGTTGTGAGTGATGGTCACGAACTGGCTCTGGCCAACGAAGCGGTCGAGGATTTTAATGAAACGCGTGATGTTCGATTCGTCGAGCGGGGCGTCCATTTCATCCAGCACGCAGAACGGACTGGGTTTGACCATGTAGATGGCAAAAAGGAGCGAGACGGCGGTCATGGTGCGTTCGCCGCCGGAGAGGAGGGTCACGCTCTGGAGCTGCTTTCCGGGCGGCTTGGCGATGATCTCGATGCCGCTTTCGAGCGGATCGCTGTCATCGGTGAGCATGAGGTTTGCACGACCGCCGCCAAACAACTCGGTGAACATGAACTGGAAATTCTCTCGGATTTTTTCAAACGTCTCGGCAAATAGTGTCTTCGTTGTATGATTGATCTTTGAAATCACTTCCAAGAGTTCGGCTTTGGAGGTAACGAGGTCCTCATTTTGTTTTTCGAGGAAAATATATCGCTGCTCGAGTTCCTCGTATTCCTGGATCGCATCCAAATTCACTGGTCCCATTGAATCGATGCGTTCGGTGAGTTCGGCAACGTGCTCCTCGATGCGGTCCCACGGGATCCCCTCGCCTTGGGCCGGGATAGGCTCGGCGGATTGTTCAAGCTCCTCAGCGGACTCTGAAACGCTCGCATCACCTTCCGCAGATTCAGGTTTCTGCTTGTTGCGTTCGCGAAGCGCAACGATGAGCGAGTAGGTATCTGGCTCAAAGGCCTCGAGATCGAGTTGGTAGCGTTGAGAAATGTGACTGCGGATATTTTCCTTTCGCATTTCAGTCTGAGCGGCTTTGACCTCGATGCGGCTCCGCTGATCCTGAAGATTTGCGAGCTGTTGGCGGGCGGAGCGAAGTGCGGATTCGATTGCATCGGCGCTTTCGCTCACTTCGGAGCGTTGAGCAAGCAGGGCGCTCAGCCGGGATTCCTCCGATTCCAACTCGCTGCGCCACTCACCAATGGAAATTTCGAGGGAAGCGTTTTCGGCAGCGAGGGATTCGATGCGGTTTTCATAATTTGAAATGTCGAGCCGGCGAGCGTCGAGGAGCTCGGTGAGCTCGATGATGCGGGCCGCCATGGGGCCTCGCTGGCGATGGAGACCCTCTTGCTGCTGGCGCTCCGTGGCGACACGGACTCGGATTTCATTGAGCGAATCCGAGGCAGAGCTCTCCTTCTCGCGAATGACTTGGATGCGAGTCTCGGATTCGCTACGTGCGGAGCGGAGCGAGTCAATGGCGCACGTGGATTCCGCGATACGGCTGTCCAGCTCGCTTAGCTGGGCTAGACTGCCTCGCAGTCCCTCCTCGATGCTCACCGCTTCACGCTGAAATGAGGCACGCTTGGCTTCAATATCCGCAAACTGGCGCTCGGCGTGGCGCCGCTCGTTGTCGATGGACGCCGTTTCAATCTGCGCAGCCTGCATGGCCTCGCGCGCCTGCTTGAGGCGGTCAGTCGCCTGATCCATCGCCGAGGCCGCAGTCGCACGAAGCGCAGCAAGGGATTCGATGCGCGAGGTGGCATCGGCAAGCGAGGATTCGAGCTCTGCGATGCGAATTTTTCTTTGGAGAGTGGACTGACCGGCATTCTCGCCAGACTGACCGCCATGAATGATACCCGCATGGGTAATGAATCCTCCATCCAGCGAGGCAAACGCGAAGGAGGGATTGTCGGAACGCAGCCGGAGAGCGGCTTCGAGACTCTCCACAATAAGAACATCGCACAGCAGTTGGCGCGCGAGATGAGCGCTTTCATCATCTCCGGTAACGCAATCACTCGCACGACCAAAAACGCCGAAGGGGATTTCTCTGAGAGGCGCAGGTGTTGGTACAATCCAATGGGAGGGGATCACAGCAGCATGGCCGAGTTTTTTCCCACTGAGAATCGCCATGGCGGATTCTGCTAGGCCTAGGTCTTTGAAAATAACAACCTGCAACGCGGAGCCGAGTGCCGCTTCCACCGCAGGAATGAGACGTTCCTCGACCTGAATGTGCTGAGCGAGGGTTCCTTTGATGGCACTTTGAAAAAACTCGGGATTGTCGAGCCCCTTTAGAACGGCCTGCGTGCCCTCATCGAGCCCCTCCCCTTGCTCCTGGAGCTGACGCAAAACCTCGAGGCGTGACTCGATACCTGCGGCTTCTTTGCCGGCAGTATTGAGGATGGCTTCGGTGTTCTGACGCTCGTTTTGGGCATTTTCGTGATCCGCGATGGAAGAAGCCGTTTCCGATTGGGCATATTCCAAAGCGAGATGAGCGGCATCCGAGCGTCGTTTCAAATCCTCGAGATTTGCAGAAATTTCCCCGACTGAACGCGTGGCGGTGTCGATTTCGTTTTGAAGAAGATGGAGCCGTGTTTCCCCCGATTCACGACGTCCGGTGGCTGCGGAAATCTCCCCTCGGAGTGAGTTGAGACGTGCCTCCGCATTTGAAAGTTCGGCTCCCTGGGATGCAAGTTCGCGTTCCGCTGAGATGCGTTCTTCCCGCACGGAGCTAAGTCGGGCAGAGTGTTCGTCAAGCGTCTCTTGGTGCGTACGAAGGCTCTCGATCATTTGCTGAAGGAGGCTATCGGTCTGCTCGATCTGCTCTTGCTGAGTGCGGATTTTTTCCTCTGCTTGGCTGATATCCAAGCGGTGACGCTCAATGAGGGCGGAGGCTTCGGAACTGCGTTCGTGATTGGTTCCAATGCGGTTCTCTGCAGAAAAAATCCGGTTACGGAGGGTCTGCATCCCATCACGGATCGTTCCACCTTCTGTCTCGAGCGCCTGCAAACGCTGGCGGAATTCCGAGAGCTCGGACTCTTGCTGGGAGATTTCCACCTCGTGAATTTGGCGCGCTTCCTCACCCTGATCTGATTGAGCACGGAGCGTCTCGAGTTCAGTGGAGAGCTGACGGTAATTCTTGTGCGAGATGTGGGTGTCGAAAACCCGGAGGTCGGAGAGAATCGACTGATAGCGGCGAGCTTTGGCCGCTTGACGTTGCAGCGAGCCGATCTGGCGCTTCACCTCCTTGATGATGTCCTGCACACGGACGAGGTTTGATTCCGTGTACTCGAGCTTGCGGAGGGCCTCTTTTTTCTGGGCCTTGAATTTCGTGATACCCGCAGCCTCCTCAAAAATAGCACGGCGATCCTCTGGGCGGTTGCTCAGAATCTGATCGATCTTGCCTTGCTCCATGATCGAATAGGCACTGCGACCCACACCGGTATCCATGAAGAGTTGATGAATATCACGCAGTCGGCAGGCCGTTTTGTTGATGAAATACTCGCTCTTGCCGTCACGATAAACTCGGCGCGTGATGCGGACTTCGTTCCACTCAGTGCCGAGTTCTTTTTCGCATTCGGCAAAAGTCATCGAGACCTCGGCCATGCCCAGAGCCGGGCGACTGTCGGTGCCGCTGAAAATGACATCCGACATCTCGCCACCGCGAAGCGCCTTGGCGGATTGTTCGCCGAGCACCCAACGAATCGCGTCGAGCACATTCGATTTGCCGCATCCATTCGGACCAACCACGGCCGTGACGCCCCGGTGAAAGTTTAGGACGGTTTTGGCAGCGAAAGATTTGAAGCCGATGATTTCCAGAGATTGCAGATACATGGGAGATCAGTTAAGTGTTTGAACAGCCTAAAAACGCCGCGCCAGTTCGCAAGGAAAAAATACTACATCCTGTGCAGCTCGCGCGGACCCACCACTATATATAGCTTTTTCCCATGAATGATCCCCGAGTTGCCGAGTTACTTGAATTTGTCCGAATCCCCAGCGTTTCAGCCCAATCCGAACACGCAGGCGATATGGAACGCTGCGCCGACTGGCTCGTTTCCAAGCTTCGTGGAGTGGGCCTAGAAGCCCGCAAAGAAAAAACGCCCGGAAATCCTGTGGTGTTGGGAAAAACAGCACGCGATCCGGCTAAAAAAACCGTGCTCATTTATGGCCACTACGATGTCCAACCACCGGAGCCTCTCGAACTGTGGACAACGCCTCCATTCGATCCCGAGATTCGAGATGGGCGGGTCTATGGTCGGGGAGCCTCGGACAACAAGGGACAGATCCTCGCGCACATCCTTGGAGTTGAAGAAGCCCTTTCCGAGGGTCCATTGCCAGTTAACGTGATTTTTCTTATTGAGGGCGAGGAAGAAGTCGGCAGCGCCCATCTGGCAGAGTTTATGGAAAAGCACCTCGCGGAACTTGCCTGCGACGCCATTGCGATTTCAGACACCGGCATGGCAGCCGAGGGCCACCCCACGTTGAGCTACGCCTTGAGGGGCATCGCCGCCATGGAGGTGCGGGTTTATGGCCCTTCGCATGATTTGCACTCGGGCATCTATGGCGGCGCCGTGGCAAATCCCGCCACCGCAGCGGCACGCCTCATTGCAAGCCTGCACGATTCCACAGGCCGCGTAGCGATCGAGGGCTTTTATGACGCGGTACAGCCCATGCAAGATTGGGAGCGAATTGCGGCAACCGAGTCTCCCCTCACCGACGCAGCCATTGCTGAGCAGGCTGGAGTTACAGAACTTTTCGGCGAATCAGGCTACTCCGCAGTCGAACGCATCGGCGCTCGCCCCACCGCCGAGATCAATGGAATCGGTAGCGGGTATCAAGGCGAGGGAGGTAAAACCGTCCTGCCAGCGGAGGCCACTTTCAAGATCACGTTCCGCCTCGTGGCGAACCAAAAACCCGAGACGATCCTGGCGCTCGCACGTCAACATTTTGAAAAGCTCTGCCCACCCGGAATCCGCCTGGAGATCATGGATGGACACGGTGGAGAGCCGTTTTTTTTAAACCCCCATGGCACCGAAGGCGCAGCTGCCTGCCGTGCCCTGGAATCGGTCTTTGGGAAAAAACCTGCCCTCACCCGCGAAGGAGGATCCATTCCAATCTTGGCCGATTTCGAAAAAATCCTCGGGCATACCGCATTGTTGCTGGCTCTGGCATCCCCCGACTGCCGTGCCCACTCGCCCAATGAAAATTTCCCGGTGGAAAATTTCCTCACCGGTATCCGTTTAAATAAAGCGCTCCTCCGCGAATTGGCAGTTTAAAAGTGCCACATCTTGCCGTTGGCGGCATCGATGAAGACCTGCGGGCTGTGGAGGTAGGATTTGGGCGGATTGGGTAGCGGACCGTCGTCTAGGACGGGAAGTGTTTTTCCAATGGTAGCATCCCAAGGCTGACTCTTGGCGATGTTCACAGGTGTGCCCGTTGGCACAATGGCAAAGACCTCCTTGGCTGCAATCAGCGGCATGCGCACGCAACCATGAGTCGCTGGCTGCGGCTTCACAAATCCCCAGTGAATGCCGTATGAAGGCTTGAATTCCATCCAGTAAGGCATGGGATATCCGGCATCGGGTTCGCTTACCCGGCGGCGCTGGGATTGCTTGGAGTAGATGGTAAAATCTCCCTGAGGCGTCGGAGATGAGGGCATACCCACAGTGACCGGGGTGGCAATGAGAACGTCATCGCCCTCGACAACATAAAGGCGCTGCTCCCCAGTGCTGATCTTTACCTTAACAGCAGATTTGTTTTTTGGAAACTTGTCTGGCGGATCAAATTTGAACGAATGGGAGTGGTTGGCGATTTTGATTGTTTCGCAGCCGGTCAGCCCGAGAAGTGTCGAGAAGGCCACGGCTGCGATCAAAAGTTGGAAGTTGGATTTGCGCATGGTTCAAAGTTGTATGAAACGATAAAGCGAGCGCTCGTCAAGCCCGTGGAAAGTCTCGAGAGATACTCAACCGAGGCCCCACGCCGGGAGTCCATGGATTGAGACGAAACTCAGAAGCCTCAATTTTATACCGCCACTCGGTGCAGACATCACAGACAGCGTCGACTTGGAGCCCCATGTGAAAAGGCGCAAAGGGCGAGATATTTTTGATCCCCAGAGCAAAAAGCCTCGAGGCCGGATGCAGCCTGCGCCCATCGGTCGGGTGGTTCGGGCGGGCATGTTGTTTTTTCAAATGAACGAACGCCCCGGCAATTTGAATGAGGCCTTTAAAATAAAAATGGTTTGTGTCGCTGCACCCCAGCCAGAGGGACTCTAGCACATCGTGCGCTTCATAGTATTCTTCCCGATTGAAGCACTCGAAGAAGCCTGCATAGCAAGGGTGGTAGGTGCCTTCAGGGGAAACTTCGAGCGATTCGAGCAGGTGGCTTACGCGTTCGTGTTTGGGCATGGAATCAGCGCGTGGTCAGGCCCAAACCGGCCAATGTGCGGGCATCAAGTTTGCCGGTTTGAGTGAGTCCGTTGGCAAACTGCCAGTCCATAATCGCACTAGTCACCGCCGAACTCGGCAGGCCGTTATGCGGTCCGGCATAAAACCCCGATCCTGCAAGCACACGCTGAACGCTGCGTATTGCTGCAACCTGAGAGGCAGCATCTTTGCCTGCAAGCGCACCACCCTCAAAAAGAGCGCCGATTTTTTTATAATCTTGCACGGGCGGCGGGGCCTTTACTTGCAGAGCCTCCAAAGTTTGCTGATTGAGAGAACCCGTGACCTTAAGTTTTTGAGCAATCTGAAACCTGCGGATCGCTGCACTCGTCATGCTTCCAAGCGAGCCGTCCACATTGGCATGATAATATCCCAGCAAGGCGAGCTTAGACTGCGCGGCACGGATCGCCTCATCGGCCTGCAAAAAGGTGGAGAAGATCAAAGAAAACAAAAAAAGATTTTTCAGCGCGGCAAAAATCATAGCTGCCATCATAGATCGCCCAAAGTCATTCAAACATGAAGCACGAACATTTTCCATTCTTACAAAATTTCCTTGATCGAGGTGACTCGGAATAAATTTTGCGGTTTTTCAAAAATGCGTTGGACGCGACCACTCGCCTTCGTCACGTTGCTGGGCTTTTCAAAATCGGATGCTCACTCTTTCACAGGTAACCAAATCTTTCGGCGGGCGCGTTCTTTTCGAAGACGCAGCGCTTCAAGTCAACACAGGGGACCGTATTGGTCTCATCGGCCCAAACGGCGCTGGCAAATCGACCCTCTTCTCACTACTGCTTCGGCATGACGACCCCGATGAGGGACAGGTCACCCTGCAGAGAGGAACCCGGGTGGGATTTTTGCCACAAGAAACAGCAGCCGTGAGCGACGACACCGTCATGGAACTAGCCGCTGGCAACGAAGCCGATGGACGTGCAGAGGCGATGGCTAAACGGATTCTTGCCGGGCTGGCATTTCGTGAAAGCGACTTTCACCGCCCCCTGCGCGAGCTCAGCGGCGGTTGGATCATGCGTGCGCACTTGGCACGTTTGCTGGTTGAGGAGCCCGATTTACTGCTCCTCGACGAACCAACCAACCACCTTGATCTGGAGACACTCGGCTGGTTTCAAAACCACCTCGCGGGATATCCGGGTGCCATCCTCACGATTTCGCACGACCGGGAATTCCTCAACCTCATCTGTCGTGGCATTGTGGAAATCCGGCACCGCAAACTTATACGCTACCACGGAAACTACGACGCCTGCCTCGATCAAAAGAAAGCCCGCGAGGAACAACAACTGGCAGCCTACCGCAACCAGCAAAAAGAAATCGCCCACCTGGAGGATTTCATCAATCGCTTCCGCGCCAAGGCCAGTAAAGCCGCTCAGGCCCAGGACCGCATCAAACAACTCGGCCGCATGGTGCGCATCGAGGCCCCGGAATCCGACGAGCCGACCGTGAGTTTCCGATTCCCCCAGCCTCCACGCGGTGGACAAAAAGTGATCACCCTCGCCGGAGTGCGACAGGCGTATGGGGAAAAAGTGATTTACGAAGACCTGAATCTTGAAGTCGAAAAAGGCCAACGCACCGTGCTTGTTGGTCCGAACGGCGCAGGCAAATCCACCTTGCTGAAAATCCTCGGCGGCCAACTTGAACTCCAAGCGGGCACCCGCACACCGGGCCACAACTGCGGCATTGGCTACTTTGCCCAGCACCGCACCGAAGGGCTGAACACCAAACGCTCCGTACTCGACGAGGTGCAATCCATCGCCCGCCCAGTGCCTGAGCAGGCGGCCCGCACTGTGCTTGGCGCCTTTCTCTTTCGCGGTGACGACGTCTTCAAACCGATCGGGGTCCTGAGCGGAGGAGAGAAGAGCCGCGTCGCGCTGGTGAAACTTCTCCTCGACCCTCCGAACTTTCTCCTCCTCGATGAACCAACGACCCACCTCGATATGCCGAGCATCGATGCCCTCATCCGAGCACTCCAACCCTATGAAGGTACGATTTTTTTCGTAAGTCACGATGTGCATTTTATCCGCGCCATTGCGACGTCGGTCATCCACGTGCAAGCCGGAAACCTCACTCCCTACGCGGGCGATTACGATTACTTCCGCGAAAAATCCCGTGCGGGTGGAAGCGTGCGCGCTGGGACAGTCGCCTCGCTGGGTAATTTCCAACCTGAAGCAAACCCGTCACAGGCCCCTTCACAGCCAAAGATGGGCCTCAAGGAAATCAAGGCCCAACGCCGCGCCGAGGCTGAGGCCCGCAAAGCCGAGGCCGCCGAGCGCCGTGCCCGCGAACGCCGCGTGGCAGAGCTCGAGGCGCAAATTCAGACACTCGAAACCCGGCAGCGTGAACTGAGCTCAAAAATGGAAGATCAGGCCACCCACGACAATCCCGCCTTAGCGATGCAGATAAACCGCGAACTGGCCATTGTGGGAGACGCCCTGGAGAAAGCGAACAGCGAGTGGCTTTCCCTCGCCGAGGAATGCGCGCCAGAGCCCGCTGTCTAGCAATTTCGACACGGTTTTCACGGATGTCTTGTCGGCGCATCTGTCCTGCGATAGGCAATGCGTTGTTATGACTACCAAACCATTGACCGGCCATGAGTGTCCGGGCGACCCTTGCACGATCGTCATCTTCGGAGCTTCAGGAGACCTCACAAAACGAAAACTCCTCCCTGCTCTCTACAATCTGAAGGCCCTGAAACTTCTCCCCCAGAATTTTGCGGTCATCGGGGTGGCCGTCAGCGAAAGCAACGACGAGCTTTTCCGCGCGCAAATTACATCCGATATCAAGCAATTTGCGACTCGACCAGTCGAGCAAACCGAGTGGGACGAGTTTGCCAGCCGGAGCTACTACATCTCGGGCGACTTCAATAATCCCGATACCTTTCAGCATCTCGGAGCCAAAATAAAAGACGTTCAAAAAACATGGAACCTCCCCGGCAATGTGCTTTTCTACTTGGCCATCTCTCCCAGCTTCTTCGGCAAAGTAGTCGAACAGTTAGGAGTTGCGGGCCTCACCGAGGAAAAACCAGAGGCTTGGCGCCGCGTCATCATCGAGAAACCCTTCGGCCATGACTTGGAAAGCGCGAGAGAGCTGAATGCCAACCTCATCAAGCATATAGCTGAATCACAAATTTACCGCATCGACCATTACCTCGGCAAAGAGACCGTGCAAAACATCATGGTCTTCCGATTCGGCAATAGTGTCTTTGAGCCAATTTGGAACCGCCGATATATCGATTACGTCCAGATCACCGTGGCTGAGGAACTAGGCGTCGAACTTCGAGGCGGATACTATGACCACTCTGGCGTGACCCGAGACATGGTTCAAAACCACATCCTCTCGGTTCTATCGCTTATCGCGATGGAGCCGCCGACCTCGATTTCGGGCGACAGCGTTCGCAACGAAAAAGTGAAAGTCCTCGAGGCCATACGCCCCATGGATCCGGAAGAAATCCTGTCCCGAACTGTTCGTGGACAATATGGAGCGGGAGTTATCAATGGCAAAAATGTGGCAGCCTACCGCAGCGAACCGGATGTGAATCCCCACTCGAACACCGAAACCTTCGTGGCCATGAGACTCGAGGTGGACAATTGGCGCTGGGCGGATGTTCCGTTTTTTATTCGCAGCGGGAAGCGCCTGGCCACACGCACCACGCAAATCGTCATCGGCTTCAAACGCACGCCACTCCTCCTCTTCGGAAAAGGCGTGGAGGACGATATCATGCCAAATCGCCTCGTCATCCACGTGCAACCCGACGAAGGAATCACGATGGATATCCATGCCAAGCGCCCCGGACCCGGCATTTCCATCGCCAACGTGCCACTGGATTTCAGCTACCAGGAATTTGGTGAGGCGACAGCAGCCACAGGCTACGAGACGCTTCTCTACGATTGCATGATCGGCGATATGACACTCTTTCACCGCTACGACAGCGTGGATGCATCATGGCGCATCGTGAACCCGATTCTCGATATTTGGAATGCCCTGCCTCCGCGTGATTTTCCAAACTATGCCGCTGGCACTTGGGGGCCCGAGGCCTCGGATCATCTCATCGAGAAATCCGGGCACGCATGGCATCATTATTTACTCAAGAAGTAAAAACAGTGCAGCAACATCTCATCCTCGCTGGCGATATCGGAGGCACAAAAGCCGACATCGCCCTCTTTGGTGTCGTGGGAGGTAAACTGGCCATGGTTCGGGAGCAGCGCTACCCGAGCACCAACTATCCAGGTTTAAATGCCATCCTGCGCGAGTTTCTGGGAAAGGATACGCCCCCGATTCTCTCCGCTGGCTTTGGGGTACCAGGGGTCGTTCAGGACGGCAGGGCCAAGCCTACAAACCTGACGTGGGGCGTTGATGAAAATGAAATCGCTCAGGAATTTGGAATCCCTCAGGTTTCGCTGTTGAACGACTTGGCAGCCAATGCCCATGGCATTGCCCATCTCCAAGCCAGCGATTTTGCCCCGATCCAGCATGGAAGTCCTCTCGCAAAAGGCAACCGCTGTGTCGTATCGCCCGGCACTGGTCTCGGGCAGGCAGGTCTTTTTTGGGACGGTCACAAGCACCACGTTTGGGCCTGCGAGGGTGGCCACGCCGACTTTGCTCCCAGAAACGAACTCGAAATTGCGCTCCTGGAATACCTCATCAAACAATTCGTCCACGTGAGTGCCGAGCGCGTGGCGTCAGGCATGGGGATGGAAAACATCTACAAATTTCTCCGCGACACAGGCCGCGGAACCGAACTGCCCGCTGTGCAGAAGGAAATGACAACAAGCAAACCGGGTGCCGTCATCACAAAATACGCGGACTCCGGAGACTGCCCGATGTGCGCCAAAACGCTCGATATTTTCGTAAGTTGTCTGGGAGCTGAAGCCGCCAACATGGCACTTAAAACCATGGCCACGGGAGGAGTCTTCCTCGGGGGAGGAGTGCCAGTCAAGCTGCTCTCTCGCATCCAAAGCGTCGCATTCCTGCACGCCTTTACTGATAAAGGCCGCCTCTCCTCACTCATGGAAAACATCCCGGTACTTGTCATTCTCAACGACCAAGCTGCGCTCCTTGGCGCAGCCCATTACGCATTCGACAAGGCCACCGCAAATCCCAAGTAGAATAGACACGGCCGCGATCCCAGCGACGGTCAGACACTCCAACATATAAACGCTGGATCTGAAGAAAATTTGAGGGGATCGAGTCCACTGCTACGTTAAGTGAGATTATGAAACACTCGGATTCACTGGATCGGCAGTTGGCAAAATTGGCCGCGACAGCGCAGCACAGAACAGGATTTGAAAGCTTCCGCTCTGACGTTTGGCGGGAGATTCGTCACCGACAGACGGTACGATCCATTCCAAAAAACGATTCCTTATGGCCATCGCTTTTTTTTGATTTCGGCACTGGCCGCCTTGCCGTTTCGGGAGCCTTTGTGGCCCTCACTGTGGGTGTGATTTTGACCACACTTACAACGCCTGAGGTTTTGAACTCCCGACTCGCAGCCCGGACCTTGGACCTCGGGGTTTTCTCCCAATCCGCCACCGGCCTACCCAGCAATTTTTGGCATTGAGA
>Ga0214921_10004320_pt1 | contig 20966 bp, 15 predicted proteins | sample LL1505_MetaG_FD_177992 | JGI IMG/M metagenome (GOLD analysis project Ga0214921, IMG submission 177992) | Freshwater microbial communities from Lake Lanier, Atlanta, Georgia, United States - LL-1505 | ecosystem: Environmental > Aquatic > Freshwater > Lake | place: USA: Georgia | collected...
ACCTTCTGCTCGCGGAGTTATATTTGAAATTGATTTAACATTAGGACAAGCAATCTGGCGTGGCAATACTGTTGCTGATGGAGGAACATCTGGTTATATGGGAAGCTATAAAATTGTTAGAGAAATTAATAACACAACATCACATGTATTAGATTGGGTTCAACAACATCCATCATTAGTAGAATATGCCGGAGATACTGCTGGAATGGGAACACAAACCAAACTATTTGAAATGGATATTGCTGGAGATAATTATAGAATTATAAAAGCACGACCAATTGATTTAGATATTAATTCAATGAGAAGAACAAGTGGTATGCAATATTCTACAATCCTTTCTATAGTTGATCAAGTATGGAACACAACATTAGCGACTGGTGCCGAGGCTACAAGTTTAGATACTGTGATTAAAACAAGTGATACTGCTGACTGGGATGCAAGTATTTTTACTCAATCATCATATGTAAAACCTGTAATGTCATATCAAATAACTACTGATATAAATGGATCATTTGTATGTGGATTTTCAGAAAATCCAACAGTTGATGTTAATTATTCAGTCATAAATTATGGAATCTATATAAACTTATCTATTCCTAATATAAATTTTATTTATGCTGATGCTCCAGTTGATAATATACCATTAACAGATCCTACCGCAACATTTAGTATAGAATATGATGGTAAAAATGTTCATTTTTATATGAATAGCACAATAATGAGATCAATTCCAAGAACAAGTAATACACCAATGTATGGAACAATTTGTATTCTTACATATAATTATGTCGTCAGAAATATACACTTTCATCAATACAATGAATAGAAAAATATAATTTATTTATTTAATAAATATTTAATAAATAAAATTTTTAGAGTTAACGGAGTTACATCATCTTCCCTCTAATAGACGTCTCACTCATAACTCCAATTGATTGTCTATTAAAAACAATCTTCTCTTCAGCCTCTCTTAGGGCTTCTGTATTAATACATCCTACATAACTCATTGTGCTCTTAATACTTGATTCAATTCTTTGTAGGATATCTCCAACTGGTCCCTTAATTTCTACTTCTATATCGGCTCCTTCTGGATTCTGAGAACTGTTATATTCCTTATTTGTCATCTCTGCTTTAGATACCATGGCCATTGCTGATGCCATTCCTCTATAACACTTTACTCTTCTGTTATTACGATAAATTATATTACCTGGTGTCTCGTCTGTAGCTGCCAAAGTTTTACCTAACATCATTGCGTCAGATCCAACAATAAAAGCCTTACTGATATTACCATCTTTGCCTAAATGTCCACCGTCGGAAATCATACCGACTTTATATAGACGAGCAATTTGGCGACATTTCATTAGAGAACTGAATTGGCCTGAGCCAACACCAGTTACTAAGCGAGTAGAACAAATTGAACCATTTCCAATTCCCACACGAATACAATCTGCGCCGGCTAAGCATAAGAATTCAAAACCTTCGGGATTACATACATTTCCTGCTAGGATATCAACATTTAATTTCTTTAGTTCTTGGATTACTTCTTTAACCTTTTTATTATATCCATTAGCTACATCAACGCATAACATATTACATCCTGCGTTAACAAGAGCTGTAGCTCTTTCCAAATAATCATCTACAATACCAACAGCAGCACCTACTAATAGGTTGCCGGTGGAATCCAATGAATATTTATCTTTATTTACTTCATACTCTAAAAGATTCTTATATATAATCAAACCTTTAATCGTATTATTTTGAATTACTGGTAGTTTCTCAATCTTATGTTGATTCATAATTTTAATTGCTTCTGAACGAGTAATATCAGTTTCAACCGTAATAATATCACGATTCATAATTTCATTAATTAACGTTATACTATTTGGCTTACCAGATATTAAATGTGCTGAAAGATCACGTTTAGTTATAAGACCAGCAAATTCATTCTTGTCATTTAAAACAATATAACTATTTACTTTATCCTTCTTAATTCTATTTAATAGTTCATCAACTGTAGATAAGCATGAAATTGTATAAGGATTCTCAATAATAAATGATAAATATCTTTTTGTCTTCTTAATCATATCAACTTGTTGTTCAATTGTGTTATAACGATGAATAATTCCAAGTCCTCCATTAATTGCCATATGAATTGCCATACTTGATTCAGTAATTGTATCCATTGGTGATGAAATTAATGGTAGTGCTAATGATATGTTTTTAGTTAGTTTTGTTTTTAGAGAGATGCTCTTTCTTGACTGAATTTCAGAATATCTCGGTTCAATAAGGACATCGTCAAAAGATAGAGACTCTTGAATAGTGTTCATTCTTATGGATAATAATTAAGAGGATATCTATAGAAATAAATTATAAATTAATCAATTTTTTCAAATATTTTTTGTTTAGTTTATTATATAATATGGACATTCAAAAAGAACTAACTATAAGAAGTATTAAAATTTTAGATATTGGATATATCGCCGCGATGTATTTCATTATTGGTTTAATCGGTGCCAAAATGTTTGATAGAATATTTGGAACATTTGATGCCAAAAAAGAAGACGCTAAACATTTTGCTCAAGTAACTGCTGAATTAATTGGTATGATCTGGTTAGTCGGAACTTCCACCTACATTGTTCGTAATTTAGCTGAATTAGTTCCAAGCCCTTTTGATGGTATTGCTGGCTTCAAACACAGCAAAGTTAAAGAACTAACAAGTGCTGCTGGATACACTTTAATTGTTATGGGCTATGCATACCACTTAAGAGCCAAATTAGAATACTACAATAAGAGATTAAATTCATTAAACTTAGGATCTATATTTAGTAATATTGGTAAAAAAACTGATTTAACTGCTCCTCAAGTAATTGATAATAGACAATAAACAATAAATTAAATATTAACTGTGAATTTATAAATCATTGATTTATAAATTAACGATATTCTGCTAAAACTGATGTTGCCATCTTATCTACTTTATCATTTCCTATACTATGTTTATCTGTTTTATTTGTATGAGAATTTAAATGATGAAATCTTATATTAGGTTTTGATTGTAAAGCATTCATAAGTTTCTTTATAATATTAATATTAGGTATCTCAGTTGGATATCCAAGTTTCTTCATTTTCTGTCCATAATCAGATACACATTTAATTCCATATGCTGAATCAGTATGTATTACTGCTTCTTCATTTTCTTTTATTAATTCAATTGCTCTTAATATTCCCATTAATTCTCCGCTATTATTTGATGGAACGTTGCGTGAGGCTCCAGCCTCTAAGTTGTGATCCTCGCCCCTTAGAGGACCTTCTAAAACTAATCCACATTCATTTCGTATATCGTCCTCTCCAAAATAAACTCCATATGAAGCTTTACAATCAGGCTTGCCATTGTGATATGATGATCCATCTGTATATACATTTAAAACAGAATCGTCATAAATATTATCATAATCAATATCAATCAATTTATTTTGAACATAATCTAATGCCTCTTTTCTTGTTGTAAATTTTTTAAATTGTTGATTTGGAAAATGCTTTATCTGTTCTACACATTCATTCCATGTTTTATATAATCCAGGAACACGACCAACTCTAACAGCATAAAAAATCTCTTTTTTATTTGTATTAAAATCATCTTTTGCTGATTTTGAAGCAGGGGTGGAAGTTTCTTGAATTAATAATTCTTTCTTTATGGGAACTTCTTTATTTGATAAATATTTCATAGCATCTATCATAGAAGTAAATTCTTTATATTCCGGGGATGGATAATCTTTAATAGCATTTTCGAGTGCTAATTTATTTGTTAGTAAACCTATTTTAAGACCTTTTCTTACAGCATAATACATAAGTATAAGTTATATTAATATAGAATAACTATATATTTAATTAATTGGAAATCAATTTTATTTAAAGGTAGTATGATATATAAAGAAATGTTTAATATTTTATGTTCGATCTTATCTTATGATGTATGGTTTTATATATCTCATGTTTTATTACATACTCCATACTTATATAAATATCATAAACTACATCATTCTAAAACAGAACCAGAATTTTTAGATACATACTTGGGAGATAGTTTTGAAAGTATCTTTCAAGGTGTCGGCACATTTATTCCGTTTATTGTATATAAGTATAGTATAGTTGATATTATAATTATATTAAGTTTTTTAAATATAAGAGGTATGTTAAGACATGATAAACGAGGAATGTGGATAGTTGGAAATCATCACTTATTACATCATAAGTATCCGCAATATAATTATGGTGAATATTGGATTGATTATTTGTGTGGAACACTAAAAAAAAAAAAATTGAAAAAATAAACTATACTCTACTTCATTATTTATAGAAACATCTCCTCCGCCTCGCACGACACAATGGGCAAGCAAGCAAAGGCAACGAACATCCCGGGCAGCTTGAGCCAGGAAAAGAAGCGTAAGAACGTGGCACCGAAAGTAGCAGTCGGCGCCCTCAAAGACCTGCAGGCCTATGGCCAAGGGCGCGCGCAAAGCACCTGCCACGGGCCACGCCACCGGACTGGGAACACCAAGAAGCGCTGAGTGTGAATAACACTCAGCGCTCTAATTGTTTTTTTGCCAAAAAGAAATAGATAAAATTTTATTTATTTGTTTTTTTCATAAAGAAAGGTTTCGCACATTGCTGTGCTATTTGGGACACGGGGGGCTTGAACCCCCGACCTTGTGGTTAAAAGCCACACGCTCTACCAACTGAGCTAGTATCCCTCGCACTTCCATAAAATGGTGTGCTAGTTTGGTCCATCCGGGGCTTGAACCCGGGACTTTTGCGTTATAAGCACAACGCTCTACCAACTGAGCTAATGGACCATTGGCTTTCGCCTCGCACATAAATGTGCTATCTGGGACACGGGGGGCTTGAACCCCCGACCTTGTGGTTAAAAGCCACACGCTCTACCAACTGAGCTAGTATCCCTCGCACAACAAAAAATTTGTGTGCCATAGGTTTCTTACCTATATATCATAAATATATACAATCAGATGGTTTATTTTTCAATTTTTTCTAATTAATAAATCGTTAATTAGAAAAAATTAGTAGGCAGCCGAAGGCCACTGAATAATTTTTTATATTATATGCTTCTTATACTGCTTAATCCAGCTTCTAATAGTATTATCACTTACGCCGTATTTTTTTCCAACATCTAAATATGTATGTATTATTAAATCCGCTTCTAATTGTTCTAATGTAGGACGATTACTTTGAGTAATCGCAGTTGTTAATTTAAGTTTTGATAAACATATTTTACATCTGGTTGATTTTTCGGTTATCATAGTATTACAATCAAGACATCTTTTTGTCTTTGGCTTTAATCTTCTAATATATTTTGGTTCTTGGTTAGGTTTAGGAAGAGATTGAGGAGGCGCTGGAGGCGCTGGAGGCGCTGGAGGTGGTGCTTGAGGTGGTGGTAGTGCTTGAGGAGTAGCTTGACGAGGCGATAATTGAGGAGGTGGTTGTATGGCATGTCCTTTTAATCTTAAAATTTGTAATTCTAATTCTTGTCTTTTTATTTCTAATTCAGCTTGTTTACTTTTTTCTCTTTCTATTTCAGCTTTCTCTCTTTCTATATTCAGTAGCACATTATATTCATCTATTCTTAAGTTTTCAATAAATGCAAGTATATCTAATTTACCACTATTTATTTTCTTTTCATAAAATGACATATGACTATTAACAATTGTATTTATTTCTTTAAACACTCTATCAAAAGTGTAATCTTTATTTACTTCAAAAAATTCTATTCCTTCTTCTATATATTTTCTAATTTTAGCACTAATTGTATATTTCTTTATATTGTTTTCTACGTCAACTGCTACATCTAAATTAGGAAATTCAAATATCTTGATTATTTCATTAAATTCTAAATTATTTTTATGTGTGCTCATTCTTCTGAATGATTGTTTTGTTCTTCCAAATTTATATAATGAATCTTTAACATGTATTAAATAAACACAAGGTATATCTTCAAGTTCTTTTAATTTTAGTTCATCATAAGTTGGCGCATTATGTACTCTATTATAAGATCCAGTCTTACGAATAGAAACAAGAACATCATTTGTAACCCAATGTTTAAATTTCTTTGCTTCAGGCATCTTACTTGATAAAATTAAAGAATACAATCCAGATTCGTTTATGAATATTGTTTTAGGATCAATAAATTTTTTTGATTTCTCTTCTAATATTAATTTTATTTTTTTAAGTTGTTCAATATCTGTATTAGATGGTATTGGTATTATATTTATATATTCTGATAAATTATCGTCTAGGGATTTAGGGTGTAACAGATTGTTACACCCTTCTCCCTCATCTATATTAAGGCTTAATATATCTTCTTTATCAACATGTAGGTCTATTTCACGTCTACTATTACTATATCCTAGTAAATCACATACATCTTTTGCTCTTAAATATAATATTTCATTATACTCAAAAAATAATATTCTTTTATTATTATAAATTATTTCATTTGATCCATGATCAATAAATTTCCTATTATCTATTTTAGATTGTAAGTCTTCTTTTGTTGTTATATGTTTAGTTGTATCTTTTGTATCTTCTATCTTTTCTACTGTTGGTTTATTATCCATATATTCCAAGTATTTTTGACAGAAAGCTGATTTAGATTTTAATAATAATTGTTTCATATCATCTTTGCTAATATAATAATTACCTTTTATCCACTCCTTATTTTTTATCTTTTTTATATATTCTTTTACATTTTTAGATAAGATTAGTTTTTCAGCTATATCATTTAAACAATACAATCCATTTTCTATATGGATTAAGTTTTCAAAGTCTTTATTATTCATTCTATATAAAGAAATTAACAAGTCTTTATATACTTTCAAAAAAGTATAGCATATTATAGTATGTAAAATTGAATAGACGAATGGGTGAGTATTCTTAATAATTATAGAGAATATTTATTAATTTAAAAATAAATAAATATTTTATACCATCTGATGGTATTCGCACATAAATGTGCTATTTGCTGGGGATGGGGATCGAACCCATGCGCTTTCGCATTGGTGCTTAAAACCAACTCCTTAACCACTCGGACACCCCAGCTCGCACCAACACTCTGTTTTCATATAATATGAATCGCTGTAAGAGTATTTATGCTAGTCTTTTATTTTGGGTAAAGACACCCGTTCTAAACATCCTTGCGAATGGAACTATTGTTCTTATTGATGCGTTTATTTGTAGGACATCAACCCTTTTTTATAATTCATCCTTGCGAATGGAGCTTTTTTCATACTCAATTTGATGAAGTTATTTGTAGGATCATCACTCCATAGTATTAATTTAATTATTTTTTTCTTATAATTAAATTAATACCGAATTATCATCCTTTCGGACGGATCTTTTGAAATACTCATGAAAGGAATATTTCAAAAAATCTTTTTTGTGATAGAAATAAAATATATATCCAATAAAGGTATATAAAAATCTATCTCGCACATAAATGTGCTATCTTGCTGGGAATGGGGATCGAACCCATGCGCTTTCGCATTGGTGCTTAAAACCAACTCCTTAACCACTCGGACATCCCAGCTCGCTCTTCCACGTTAATGGTGAGCTATTCGGTTCTAATGGGGATTGAACCCATGACTTTGAGGTTAACAGCCTCACGCTCTACCAGCTGAGCTATAGAACCACGCACTTTCATAAAATGATGTGCTATCTTCCAATACCGGGAATTGAACCCGGGTCTGCCCCGTGAAAGGGGGCTATCCTAACCATTAGACTATATTGGACCGCACACGAATGTGCTATCTTGCGGGGAATGGGGATCGAACCCATGCGCTTTCGCATTGGTGCTTAAAACCAACTCCTTAACCACTCGGACATCCCCGCTCGCATTTCATCAAAGATGAGTTGCTATTTGGCTTTCGCCTCGCACGCTGCCGTGCTATTTTGGTCCATCCGGGGGTTGAACCCGGGACTTTGGCGTTGCTGAAAGTATACTCTATTAGTATAAGCACCACGCTCTACCAACTGAGCTAATGGACCTCGCATCTAACGATGCTATTGGCTTTCGCCTCGCACATAAATGTGCTATCTATCCGAGGTGGGGATCGAACCCACAATCTTCACCTTAGAAGGGTGACGCGTTATCCATTGCGCTACACGGACTCGCACTCTACAATACTCCCATCCAAAGGATGAAATTTCTATAAGTGAAAAGAAATTGCTGTATGAGTATTTAGTGCCGCCACAAACCATTAAGAATTTAGAAATGATTCGCTGTATGAGTCTTTACTACACCTGTTAAGAGGTATATAACAAAACTCGGTTGGAAACTACACTCCTGTCCTGAGGACAAGTATATCAATAAGAAATATTGCTGTAGGAGTATATCAGAACATTTACCAGAGGTAAGTTCTACTATTTAATAATTTGGTGTTCAAAATGAATATTTTTCAATTTTTTTATATAGCCTTTTAGAACATTTCCTAGATATGGGAGGAGGAGGGTGGGTTGAAGGGAGGGAGGAGGAGGGTATGTTCTATCAATATATATTATATATTATATTCTTATATTAAAATCTCTAAGTAATTATAACTTAAACATCCCTTCAGGAGTATTTCGGGCGAGATATTCCTTATTAGGACAGTAATAGGTGCCCATATCCCTTACATATCTAACATCACATCCTCTATTATTACATAATCTTGTTCCATTGTAATAGGGACGAAACTTTTCAATTTTATACTGAGAATCATTGTATAACACAACCGCAGCAAATAATGCTAATATAATTAAATAACAATAAAAATAACAAGTCATATAATAATATAGATAAAATATTTGGTTAATAGAATATAAATAAATAGTAATATAAAATTTATATAATATGAGCAATGTATTTATAACATCATATTTTGAATTGGATAAATCTAAAACTGATTTTTATTTTTGCCAATTTCAGAAATTAATCAATACGAACTTTGAAATTATATTATTTTTAGACTCAAAATTAGAATCAAGAGTTGATGAGCTGAAACAATATAAAAATGTAAAAGTTATTTTATTAAACTGGTCTGATTTATATTTAATTAAGACTGTCCTTACTCAAGAACAAATTGATTCATTACAAATTCCTTCAAAGAATCCCAAAGATAATGTTAATTATTTATTATTAATGAATTCTAAATCTTATATCATGAAATTAGCACTTGAACATTGTTCTCATGATACACTAATTTGGTTAGATTTTGCTGGTTTAAAATTAACTACAGATTTAGAACATTTTAAGTTAAATTTTTCAAAGTTAAAAAAGTATGAAAAGATTTTAATTCCTGGTGGTTTTAAAAGTCGTAAATTATTAACGGGAGATGAATTGTTCTCTCAGGTATGTTGGAGATTTTTAGGAACTTTAGCAATCTTTCCTCGTAATTTAGTTGAAGAATTTGATAATCAACAAAACATTGAACTTAAAAAATTATTAGATACTGGGCGGATTACTTGGGAAGTTAATATTTGGGCAAACATTGAATATTATAATCCTGAATTAATTCAATATTTTAGAGCGGATCATAATAAGTCTATGTTTGGATTATATGATACTAAAATTATTTTAGTAAGCATGATTAAGAATGAAGAAAAAATTATTCGTAGATGTATTGATTCAGTAAGGAGTATTTGTGATGCATTTTGTGTTTCAGATACAATGTCTACTGATAATACTGTTCAAGTTGTTAGTGATTATATTACGGAATTAAATAAAAATAATATTCCTGGTAAATTATATCAAAATCCTTGGTCTGATTTCGGTCATAATAGAACAATCTCTTATAATAATACCGTAGAATTTTGTAAGGAATTAGGTTGGGATCAAGATAATACTTATGGTTTACTATTAGATGCTGATATGAAATTGATTGTTCAACCAAAATTTAGTAAAAATAATTTTAAAAGCAATGGTTATAAAATTATACAAGATAATGGACATATTGAATATCATAATACACGCTTTGTTAGATTAAATGGGACTTGGAAATCAGTTGGAGTTACTCATGAATATTGGGATGGCCCGGATTTAGGAACATTTAATAAAGATGAAATATATATTCATGATATTGGCGATGGTGGATGTAAGGATAATAAATTTCAAAGAGATTTACAATTATTAACAAAGGGAATTCAAGATGATCCAAATAATGGTCGTTATCATTTCTATCTTGCTCAAACACACAAAGATACTGGAAATCATAAAGAGGCGATTAGATTATACAAAAGAAGAATTCAACTTGGAGGATGGGATGAAGAAGTATGGTATTCTTACTATATGATTGCGAGATGTTGGATTACACTAGGCGATATATATAAAGCAGAAATGTGGGCAAATAAGGCATATGAATATAGAAAGAGTCGTCCAGAACCTTTACATATGTTAGTAAATTTATTTAGAGATAGAGGAATGTGTGTTAAGGCATATCATTATTATAAATTAGCTAAAGCAATACCAGAATCACATGATTCATTATTTGTTGAAAAGTCGGTATTTCATTATTTATTAGATTACGAATATACAATTATCCAATATTGGGTATTTCCAAATGAAAGATTAGAAGGATTAAGAAATTGTGTATTATATCTAAATAAGAATACTCATCATGAAGAAAATGTCTATTCTAATATTGATCATTATATTCAAAAGATATCAGTTGATGGAAGTGTAACTAATTATGGATTTCCAGTAATTGATAATTATTGTAGTTCATCATCGGCTATTATTGAAGTTGGTAATAAAACATTAATGAATGTTCGTTATGTAAATTATAGAATTCAACCAAATGGATCTTATATGATGTATGATGGAGATTCTTTTAATGGAGCTAATAATGTTAGAACTAAAAATAGCATTGTATATTTGGATAAAGAAATGAATCCTGTTAATAGTCCAATCTTTTTTGATAATAAGGTTGACGGAGTTATTAAACAAGAACATTCGGGTATTAAAGGATTAGAAGATATCAGATTATTTAATTTCAAGAATAAAGTCTATTATATTGCTACATCAAGAGAATTTTCTTATAATGAATCAAATCGTATGGTTATGGGTGAATATGACATTAATAATCTTAAGTATGTAGATAATAAAATCTTATTACCACCAACTGAAACAATTTGTGAAAAAAATTGGATTCCTATTAATCATAATAATGAAAAAGTCTTATTTATTTATAATTGGCATCCTCTTCAAATTGGAGAGGTAGATAGTTTCATCAATAAACTTAATATTACTGTTAAATATGATACACCAAAATTCTTTAAACATTTTAGAGGTTCTTCAACATTTACAGAATACGATAATAAACTATGGTGTATTACACACGGAGTAAAATATACAACTCCTCGCAAATACTACCATCAATTTGTTGTCCTTGAGAAGAACACATACAGGCCGATTAAATATAGTGTTCCCTTTTATTTTAGTAATTATGCTATTGAATATTGTGTTGGATTTATAGTTAAAGATGGCATGGGATATATAGTATTTTCACAAAATGACAAAGATACATCTCTATTAAAAATAGAGATGAATAAAGTAAATAAATATATGATTAATATTTAGAAGTTTACTGGTTAAAAGTCTTCAAAATCATAAACTAAAAAATATACTTTGTTTCCTACACTTTTTTTTGAATTCGGATCTATTTTATTTAATAAAACAAATCCTTTTAAATTTAATGCGCCGATTACATTATGGCATAATGATTCTTCTGCAGCATCTTTTTCAGCTGTAGATATACCTGATTGTAATTGAATAAATTTATTATCATCTGAATCTTCTTCTTTTTTATCAGATGGAGAAGCAGATGATGGATCTGCTGTAGAATTAACTAATTGATTTATTCTCTTTAAATATCCTTGTAATCTAGGATTATAAAAGTCTTTTTTTTCATATAATGTTGCGATTAAATGATTTTTATTTTTATAGTCATATACTGAAGTTATAAATATAAACATTTTGCATTCTACAATTTTTTTATTACTATTATTTAATAAATTATCATTAAATGAGTATGTATCATTATTCCATTTATAAATATAATTTATTTTTTCTGAATTCTTTTCAAATTTTTCTTGTATAAGTCTTCCTTTATCAATGAAATTTTCAGGATTAATCTTTGACATATATTATAAAGAAAGAAAGAAATAAAATATAAATAAATAAATAAATAATTATATAATATTATTTATGAATTATAAACTAACCATTGAAAATGTTGTAATATTGTGTTCAACTAAATTATCATCTAATTTATGTAAGAAACTTGAATCGTTATTTTTTGACGATATAGTCATTGATGTTTTATTTGTATCTTTAATACACATAATACATCCTTCTACTGAATTTTTAACAATTACTTTATCCTTAATTATTAAGTTCTTTTCAATATATTTAGACGCCTCTCTTAAAATATGTTGTTCTACATACAAGATATCAACTTCCTTCTTCTTTGTCTGGATTAATTTATTGGAATATAATGATAATTCAATCTTATGGTCTATCATACCAATAACTTTATGAATTGTATCTACATTTAATATCTCTCCAATAATTGAATTGTAAGTTGGAATAATCATGAAGTCAATATCTTTACATAATAATGCCGCTTTTAAGGCTATAAAATTTGGATAAGGCACATGAATTCCTCTGAAATTATTTGTAATAACTTCGTGTGAAAATGTTCCCTTTCCAAATAAATATCCAATTTTAATATCAGCGGTCGCCTTTTCTAAATATTTAACTTGGATATTTTTTGATATCTCCATAATCTTTAAATAAATAGAATCATCAAATATTCTTAAAATATCTTTTTCTACATTACGATTAGTTATCATCTTTAAAAAATCATTATGTTTATTTAAGTATTCATATGGATTATCATTTAATTTTATCTCTGCTACCTTCTCTGATAGTGCTAATCTCATACTAACCATCATTAATAAGATTTCTTCATTTGGCTTAGACTTACATATATTAGCAATTTCTTTATCATCCTCAATTATATATGGTTTATTTAATAGCACTAATTTATTTAATATCTGAATATTATTTTTTAATATACTTGATATAGTCTCATCATAAGAACGAATAATTGATCTTATTTCAGGCAAAGTATTTATATTGTTGTGAATAATCTCATTGTCTATTAATTTTAATAAATAATTCGTTGTATCAATATCCATACAAGCATCTGTCACACTGACACCTTTTTTCATACTACTGATTGGTAATGTAATCTTTTGATTTCCCTTATTAATATTTGATTCTAACATAATACCTCTAATTGGATACTTATTTAACAATCTTAGACGTTTTACATAAAGAGCTACCAAAATTTGTCTATTATATTCTTTTTGAGAATTTCCATGTGAGCAATCAATAATGATTCCAGTTTTTATATTTTCCTTTTCTAATGTTTTTGTTATACTATTAACGATAGATTGTTCATAATTTGGCTCATCTCCTCCTCGTAAAATTAAATGACTATTCTTATTTCCTTTGGTTATTATATGACTTGATATACCCTTATCATCAATTCCTAAAAAATTATGAGGATACATTGCTGACATAATTCCATCAATTGCCTTATCATAATCACCAGATGTTAAATTCTTAAATCCGACTGGCATTGATAATCCAGATGCTAATTGACGGTGAATTTGACTCTCTGATGTTCTTGCTCCAATAGCACCCCATGAAACAAGATCAGATAAGTATTGAGGAGTAATTGTATCCAAAAATTCACAACCAATCGGAATCTTCATTTGAGTTATCTCCAATAAAAGCTTGCGAGCTAAATCTAATCCCTTATTAATTTTAAAACTATCATCTAAATCAGGATCGTATATAAAACCTTTCCAGCCAACACGAGATCTTGGTTTTTCAAAATATACTCTCATAACAATATAAATATTTTTTAATGATTGTTGAATTATTTGAAGTTGTTTAGCATAATCAATTGCTGTATCGTAATCATGAATTGAACAAGGACCAACAATAACTATTAAACGTTTATCTTCATTAGATAATATATTTTCTATATGCTTACGAGAATTACATATAAAAGTAATATCGTCTTCTGAAAGTTTGTATTTTGACAGAAGGTCATTTGGAGAGGGAATCTCCTTTATTTCTGAAATGTTTATATTTGTTGTCATTTTAGTATTAATGATATAATTGTTTAAGTGTTTATTTTTAAATCAACAAAAAATCAATTTTTTATAGACAATATAAAAAAGATATAATATAACTATATTATGGAAAATAAGAAATTTAATTATATTGAATTTAAAATAGACGTAATTAATAATGAATTAACTTTTTTAGAAAATTATTTATTAACACATATAGATATAATAGATCAAAATAGTTTAACAATTATAAAAGAAAAATTAACCAATCTAATTAATAAATTAACTCAAATAGAACAAAATAATTCGGGTGTTAAAGAAAGAAGTAAAAAAGAGGTAGTGGTAAAAGAAATTGATACATTAAAGTATAATCACGAACTAGTACATAAAATGTCTCAAATTAATTATATAATATAAAAAATATTTATTAATCTATAGTATGATTTTAGATATTTTTAAATTATTAAGAGCACATGATTATTTCTTATAAAGCATTAGAAACATTTTACTGGTTTACAATGAGAGTTAAATAAAATTAGGAATTAAATTAGTATATTTAATATTTGATAAATCATTATAATAATATATATAATTTGCGAATAACATATATTCAGCATTCATTTCTAATTTTTCAATATATCGGATAATTTTATTATTATTTTCAATGTTTATAAATTTTTCTATATTTTTATAAATATTATTCATATTTAAATATACAATTTGTGATGATATTAAAAAATTATCTGGTATATATTTGGATGGTAAATTTATATTTGATACATACACATATTTATTATCAAGGTTATTTAAATCAATATCTATTTTTTTAATAAAATCAAATCTGGATGTTATTACATAATCATATTTAATTGATTTATTTTTTTCTAAATATTCTAGTAATAAATCTCTAACTTGTTGTCTTGAATACATTTGAGATATTAGATTATTTAAATTATTTTTTATTAGTTCATCACTATTTATATATACTGCTGATTGAGTGATAATTTGAGAGTCATCATTAAATATCTTTGGTTCATCATAATTATATTTCATCGGTTTATATAATTCATTTATCTTTTTTATAATATCTGAATCTATCTTTTTTTCAGTCTCAGATATATTTCTATATGAAGCAACATCATAATACTGATCTAAATTAGAATCTAAATGTTTAAACCAGGCGTGATAAAAAAAATCAACACTTATATTTGAATGACGGTTTAAAAAAGATGTAATATTATTATAACCTTCTAATAATCTTCTTGGTTGACCATATAAACAATAAGCAATTTTTAATTTTTTTTGTAGCATATGATTATTAAGCCGATTTATCCAATATTTTAATGATAATTTATTATAATTAAATTTTTGATCCTTAAATTTAATTATTGTTTCCTTTAATAAATTTTCAGTTATATCTTTCCAAGAATTGATTATTAGGACAGGAAGGTCTTCATATAATGGATCCAATTTTGATGTTTTAACAATTGGAATATTTCCCAAACATAATGCCTCCCATGTTCTATGACAATCTAATCCATTTCCATGAGGAGATACAACAAAAACATATTTAACTTGATTTTGCCATGATTGAGTACGTGATATTTTATTTGGTTCATAGTAAATTAAATCAGGATTTATTTCATTTATAGCATCTTTACGATCATAACAATATTTACCTTCTAAACTAAAATGAAAATTTGAATAACATTTAATTTCTCTATTTTCAAATGATGGTGAATTATTTTTTAAATTAATTAATATTTGTTCTTGTTCTTGTGGTGTTTGTTTATCTCCCCATGAATGATTTAATGAACCTGCTAATGTATGATAATCTAAACCTATTGGAATTTGTGTTAATTTTGGATGATCTATTATAGAATTTTGAGCAAACCAATGTATAATTTTATTATTTGTTATTATATTCATAAAATTTGGGACATCTGTAGGTATTGTTAAATCACTATCTCCAGTAATTAGAATAAACTTATATCCGATTGAATTTATAAGGGTAAAAAATGACTCTAATGCGGCAGAACATACATATATAGTAGGAGTTGGAGAGGCAGGATCTATTATAATTGATGATAATCCAAATTTATTATCTGAATAGTTCATTAACTTATTTATACTTGATATTGGTGTCTTTGAATGAATATTAGTTGATTTTAAAATACCTCGGGAACTAACAAAATAACAATCTTTTTCAGTAAAATCTGTTTGTATTGGAGGTGATGAAAAGTAATTAGTTGAGTGAGATGATTGATTTTTTTTTATAAGTTGTTTAAAATAATTATTTTTATTCATTAACAATATATAATATAATAATTTTAAATGAATAAATATTTATTGCAAAAAAATGTACATCAGAGAAAAAATTTTCCTTTATCCCTAAAACAAGAAGTAAAAAAATTTATTCTAAATAGAGATACATATTTAAAAATAGCTTTCTGGGACACCAAGTTAAGTCATAGAGGCACATCTATCGCCCTATATGACTATGCTTATTATAATAAACATCTATTAAATAATCAAAGTATTATAATATATAATAACACTTTTCCTGAAAATAATGAGTTAGTCGTTGAAAAATTTAAAAAAGAATTTGATGTCTTCGCGGTTGATAATTTTAATAAAGTTGAAAATATATTAAACGAACAACACTGTGATATCTTGTATATAATAAAAGGAGGCGAATTTGAAGGCAATATATCATACAATATAAAAACTGTAGTTCATTGTGTTTTTAATTGTTTACACCCTCACGGAAATGTATATGCTACCATCTCTCCATATATTAAAGGATATATAGATAATAATTTTCCAGTAGTTCCTCATATGATTAATTTACCAGATGTTGCTGGAAATATGAGAAAAGAATTAGGTATTCCGGATGAAGCAATTGTATATGGAAGACACGGTGGATTTGAAACATTTGATATTGAATACGTTCATAATATAGTATATAAAGTCGCTAAGAAGTATAATAATATTTATTTCTTATTTATGAGCACCAATAAATTTTGCGATGATTTACCTAATATTATACATCTTGAACCTATTATTGATGTTGAAAAAAAGGTGGAATTTATTAATACATGTGATGCGATGTTGTGGGCAAGAAAAGATGGTGAAACATTTGGATTAGCTATTGCTGAATTTTCTACAAAAGGAAAACCAGTTATTGCTACAAAGAAAAATATTTTAGATTTAGCTCATGTTCATTTTCTGAATGATTTTGGAATATGGTATGATGAAACTAATTTATATGATATATTAATACATTTTAATAAAGAAGAAAACTCTAAGAAAGATTGGAATGCTTATAAAGATTTTACTCCAGAAAAAGTAATGAAACAATTTAAGAAGGTTTTTATTGATAATTAATGGTTCAAGGGTTTTCTGGTTTAAGTTAGGAAAATAAAAAATTAATAAATTACAAGAATATGAATAAAAATAATTTTCAAAGACATTTATTAAATAATAGTTTAAAAAATATTATAATAGAAGAGAAAAAGAGTGAAATAGATAATCAATTAATAGATTATAATAACATATTTAATAATGATCTAACAATGATTGTTTATTTTAATGGAATGTGGAATGATTTTGAAAATGATTCTAAATATTCGGATGTATTTATAAAATTATTACAAAATGTTTTTAATTGTAATATTAGTATAGGTGATTTTGATAGTGCTGAAATTTTATTTGAATCTATATTTAGTAAATCAATGATAGATCTAAAAGAATGGAAATATAGTTTTTTTTATTCAGGCGAACCACAATATAATGAACCATCAAATTTACTTAATCTTAATTATAATGTTATTTTAAGAGGCGAAAGAAGTTATAAAAATATTGTTCATTTTCCTTTTTTTGCTTATTACTTAGCATTTGATTCAATTGATCTTCGTTTAAAAGATTTAGAAGTGAGAGAAAGTGAAGTTAGAAAATTAGAGATTCCTAAAAAGTTTTGTTGTTCTGTTATAACTAATGAAAATGGTCTTGTTAGAAATAAATTTATAGAAAAATTAGAAAAATATAAAGAAATAGATCATTTTGGTAAGTATAAAAATAATCAAGTTGAAGTATTACCAGGTAATTGGCATTCTCCTGAACTTATTCAAAAGATGTCTGAATATAAGTTTGTTATTTGTTTTGAAAATTCTGAATATGATGCTTATATTACTGAAAAAATTATAAATCCACTCTTAGCAAATACTATTCCCATCTATTGGGGAAATAGTAGGATAGGTGATTATTTTAATTCAGATCGTATTTTACATCTACCAAAAGAAGATGAAAATAGCATGGATATATTAATTAGTAAAATTATTGGTATTGATAGGGACGATAACAAATATTTAAGAGTTGTGAATGAATCGTATCATACTGTGCTGAATCTATGTGTAAATCTTAAGAGTATTGGTAAAGATATTCAAAGAGTATTATTTAATAAATATGAAAAACTTCAAAAAGTTGTATGTATTGTAGATGATACAAAAGAAAGTAGTAGATATATTAAACTTAGATCAGAATTATATAGAAACGGATTTCATGATTCTTTAATTGAATATTCATTACCTACATATCATGATAATATTGAAGAAAAGTTATTTAGTCGGATTAAGATTGATCATTCCAAGTATTTAAAATCAAATAATAAAAAACTATCTTTAAGAGAAATTTCTTTATTCTTAAATTTCTATATAATCTTTAAACGTATATTAGCATCATATAAGTGTGGATTATTTATGATATTAGAAAGTGATGTTATTTTTAAATCCAAATATAGCCTAATAAAAGAATTATTAAATAAAATTAATATTGATTATCATCATTGTGTATCATTTGGTAGTGGATGTGATATGGAAGTAACGGGGAAAAAAGTTGCTGATAATAATATTGAATTATTTAAATATAATACAACAAGATGTACTGATTCATTTATATTTTCATATGATGGTATTAAGTTATTAGTTGAATATATTGAGAAAAAGATATATAATGAAAAAGGAGGGATTGATAATCCAATTGATTTTTTTATGAATGAATTCTTAGCAACAAATACATATAATTTTTATTGGACATTACCTTCTTTAACTTTTCAAGGAAGTCAAAAGGGTATATTTAATTCAACAATACAATAGAGAATTTTTATTTATTACTATATAATGAATAAAAATACATATCTATTAATGAAGCGGGCAGAAAATATTAATCAATCACAGAAAATAGAAGAGGAGAAAAATAAAAAAATAGGAATGTTTAATAAATTATCTATTCTAAAAGATAAAAATTATTATCCCGATACTATCTTTGACATTGGTGCTCACCATGGTCATTGGACAAAAGACATTCTTAAAATTTATGATAAAGCAAATTATCTACTATTTGAAGCAATTGATTATCCTGAATTAAAAGAGACGATTTCAGGGCTTGATAAATGTCGGATATTTAATGTTTTATTAAATGATAAAATTGATACAGTTAAATGGTATGAAATGAAAAATACTGGTGATTCAATGTTTAAAGAAAAATCAATACACTTTGATTTTTGCTCAGGAGAAATGCGTAATACAATTGATTTAGATTCATTTTTAGAAAAAGAGAAGATTAATAATCTTGGTAAGGTATTTATTAAGATTGATTGTCAGGGAGCTGAAATACCTATCTTAAAAGGAGCTGAAAAACTTGTTGCTGTGACTGATTTTATTTTATTAGAAATTCCATTATTTGGACAATATAATGAAGGAGTTCCTAATTTCTTAGAACATATTAAATATATGGATTCGATTGGCTTTATTATATATGATATTTTAGAAAGTCATTATATTGGAGATTTTAATAGACAAGTGGATATTTTATTTATTAATAGAAATCATGAATTTAATAAATTGGTTTAATAGGAATATTGAATATCTTTAAAAATGTTTCTTTAAATTTTTCATCATATTGTTGTATTGATAATGATGAATCAGATAGGTTATAAATTGTAATTTTGTTAGAATGTGTAAATGTATCGGTAGGTGTATTACATTGATGACATGATAATGTTAATATTATTTTATATTCTAAATTTGGATATTCTAAGGATAAATATTGATCTAATTTAATTATATCATCAACTTCATTAACAATATTTGATTCGGTGTGATTATGAATTAAATGACCTTTACGAAAAAAGATGATTTGAGAAGAAGGAGAAGATAAGAGACTATGAAAGCGATTTATTCGTCTTTCATATTTTTCAGTATTTTGTGGAAACTCATCATGAACAAATCTAATACCTTCGGAAGTTATTATATCTTTTGTTGATCTTGTAAGGGTGGATGGTTTTGGTAGGAAGTCATAAAATTTATTTTTTATTATATTAAATACACCTTTATAAGTCATAATCCAATCAAACGGTAATGACATTGTTCGTAAATTATATTCTTTTAAAAATGTTGCTATCCCACAATCTATTCCAATTGGAATAATTATCATTATTATATAATAATAATGATAATTTTTAGAATTAACCACTTATAAATTCGGAATTTATATACATTTTTAATCCTTCATTAAATGATATATGTTCACACGTATCATCTCCATTATATGTTTTATTTATTATTGATTTTGTTTTATATAAAACCATCCCACCAAACGCGGAAGTACATGGTATAAAACCTGTAGAAGTAGGTATATTTTTAAAAAGTGATGATGGATCTTTAATATATTGAAGGGCTTTATTATTTTCAGAAATAATTTTTTGTGTTTTCATA